>Ga0207703_10001260_pt1 | contig 23648 bp, 21 predicted proteins | sample KBSSwiS12_FD_184304 | JGI IMG/M metagenome (GOLD analysis project Ga0207703, IMG submission 184304) | Switchgrass rhizosphere microbial communities from Kellogg Biological Station, Michigan, USA - KBS Switchgrass S1-2 (SPAdes) (version 2) | ecosystem: Host-associated > Plants > Roots >...
CTTCGGATTCGCCGCATCGAGCGTGCGTTCATAGGCCTCGAGCGTCTGCGAATCCGGCCATGTCAGCCCGAACGCGTGCGCGGTGTGGCGCAACCGCTGCACGGCATGCGCGTCGGGCGGCGCCATCACCCGGAACAGCCCGGTATGATGCGACTCGAGCGCATCGGCGACGGCGAGGTTGGTCGCCAGCGACAGCGCCGCGTTGCGATCCTCGGACAGCAGCCGCGGGCGGAAGGCTAGCTCGTAGCCGCCCCCCGGGGCCGCATCCACTTCCTGCTCGGGCGGATCGACCCGCGCCGCACCGCGCCGGTCCTCGGCCGCCTCGATGCGGTCGGCAAGCTCGGCAAAGCCGGCCGGCAGATCGCTGTCGCGGACGCCATCATAGGCAAGCTTGGCGGTACTGCGGACGATCGCCCGTTCGACGCCGTCCAGCTTCACGCCGCCATCCGGCGCCACCCGCACCGTGAAGACCACCGCCGGCCGCGGCCCATCGGGCAACAGGCTCGCCGCGCCCTCGCTCAGTACCGGGGGATAGAGCCCCGCCTTGCCGTCGGGCAGATACAGGGTTGTCCCTCGCCGCCACGCCTCTGCATCGATCGCGTCGCCATCGTCGACGAACCACGCCACATCGGCGATCGCATAATGCAGCAGCAGATCATCGCCGCTGCGATCGATGGTGAAGGCCTGGTCGAGGTCGGTCGAGCTCGCCGGATCAAGCGTGACGAACGGCCAGGTGGTGCGATCGACATGCGCGGTCGGCGCCCGCTTCGCCGCTCCATCGGCAGCGGCAAGCACCTCGGCGGGGAAGGATGCGGGCACCTGAAACTGGGTGCGGATCGTTGCCAGGCCGTGCGCCAGGGCATTATCGGGGTCGACCAGGGCTTTCATCGCCCCGACTGGTACACGTCGGGCGCATCCCGGGGAAGCGCCCTATCCGACCGCCTGTTTCGCCATCTCGGGCGGCTCGCCCTCATAGAAGAACAGCTGCCCCTTGCCGCGCCCCTTTGCGCGGTAGAGCGCCGTGTCGGCGCAGGTGATCAGCTTTTCGAGATCGGCCCCGTCACGCGGCGCGATCGCGATCCCGACGCTCACCGAGATGCACAGTACCTTGCCCTCGAACGAATAGGGCACGGTCAACTTCTTGATGATCCGGCGCGCCAGCATTTCCGCTTCGCTGTCTTCGGCCATCCTGGTCTGGAGCACGACGAACTCGTCGCCGCCGAGCCGGGACACGGTATCCTCGGCGCGCACCGTCCCGAGCAGCCGGTTCGCCACCTCGCGCAGCACCTCGTCGCCCGCTGGGTGGCCATGCACGTCATTGACTGCCTTGAAGCCATCGAGATCAAGGAAATGGACAGCCAGATTGGCATTCGTCTTTGCCATGGCGGCAAAGTCGCGCTGGAAGGCCTCGCGCAGCATCAGCCGGTTGGGCAAAGCGGTCAGCGCGTCGTGCCGGGCGAGCGAGCTCAGATCATGCTTGGCGGTGAGATGAGTCACCATGGTACGATAAAGGTGCTCGAGGCTGTGCAGGCTGAGCAAGGCGGTGGTCGCCAGTAGCAGCGCCTCGATCGCGAAGAACTCGCTGTGGAGCACACCGCTGGTTTCCGTGATCGCATGCAGTGCCAGGCCGATCACGGTCGGCACCACCGCCAGCAAAAGGCTCGTCACGCAGATCACCGGACGGATCGAAATCCGCGACACCACCCCGGCGCCGAAACCGAACACCAGGCTTACCGCGACCATATGCACCAGCGGATAATGGAACATCAGCATCCGCGCGTTGAACAGGCCGAGCAGCAGCGCAAAGGCATAATTGCCGATCGCATAGCGCCGCTCCCAGAGCCTGATAACGGCGATGTCGTCAGCCACCCTGCGGCGCCGGTAGCCACGGATCACCAGCAGGCGGAGTATCGTCACGATCGCGCCAAGCGCTGACAGGGCGGCAACGATCGGGTCGTGCCACTGCCATTCGACCAGTGCGGTCACGCCGACAAAGACGGTGCCAAGATAGACGACCGGCACCGCCATGCTGAACAGCATGTCGATCAACTCACGATATACGGCATCGGGCAACGGCGCGGCGTGCCGAAAACGATCGAGAAAATGCGGGCTGGCCGGTGGGAATTCCTGGCGCCTGTTCATCCCCCTCGGATAGTGCGGAAAGGGTTAATGGAGTGCGATTGCGCCCCCTCGTATTATCCCGTTCGAGGCAGGATCCGGCGCTGAGGGCTAGCGTTGCGCCCGGAACCGGGCCTCGTCCTGAGCGCCCGCGATCAGCGCCTCGGCGCGACCAACCGCAGTGTTGATATCGTCGCTCCGCTTCATCGTCGCGGCGCGCTGATACAAAGCCAGCGCGGCCGGATATTCCCCGCGCTGCTCGGCGCAAAGCCCGAGGTTGAAGACAGTCGAAAGCTGCCCGGGCTGTTCACGGTCGATCTCGGCCCAGGCCGTACAGGCGGCGGCGACATCGCGCTGCGACAGTTTCACGACCTCCTTGAACCGCGCGCCAACCTCCTTTGACAGGCCGGCCCGGTCTTCACGAAAGCGGATGCGATAGGTCTCGCCATGCGGCGCGATCTCGCCGCGCACCTCATTGGCGATCCCGCCGATCATCCCGGCGATCGTCGCCTCGGCGCTGTTCGGCGGACTTTCGCCAATGCACCAGCTCACCGTCTCGCTGCGTGGCTTGTTCGCGCTGTAGACGATCGCACCGTCCGATATGCGCACGATACGCAACGATGCGGTCAGGCTGGTCGTCCGCTCGGTGCAGGGCACCGGCACATCGGCCTTCTTGATGCACTCCCCTTCGCGCTCGCCCTCTTTCGGCGCGGCGCGCTCGACACAGCGGTTGCGGGTGAGCTGGACCTTGTGCTCCTCCCAGTCCGAATTGGCCGAGCCGCTCAATATGCCCTGGGCGCGCGCCGGTCCGACCCCGCCGCCGCCCAGCAGCGTGAAATGCGGCCCGCTGCCGTTGCTCGCCTGGCCAAGCGCGCTGGTGATCGCATTGGCGAGCTGCTCGCCGTCACGCCCGCCGAACCGGTCGATCGCGAGCTTCCTCAAATAGCTCGCCTCCCGGTTCTGTGCCGGAAACCGGCCGCTGATGGTGATGGTTTCAGCAAGCGCGCCAGCGCTCACCCCAAGCATGACAATGGCAATGAAACAGCGCCCGCTGCGGCGGGTGGAGAGACTGGCCATGGCGATTCCCCCGAAAGCCTGAAAGACAGGGTAACCTTATTGCCCTCCCCGCCGCGCATCGCAACCGTGTCGCAATCGGCGGTTGACCCGTGGCCATCCGCCAGCCCAGACAATCGCAAACACAGGAGAGTGATGATGAGCGAAGCACTGACGGGGCTGGAATTGCGATCGACGGTCACCAGCGACGCGATGCTGCGGCTGGACTTGGCCGAGGTCACGCTCGATCAACCCGGCCCCGACGAGGTGATCGTCCGGGTCGAGGCCTCGCCGATCAATCCGTCCGATCTCGGCCTGCTGCTCGGCCCGGCCGATCTTTCGACGATGCAGGCCGGCGGCACGCCCGATCGCCCTATTCTCACCGCAACCATCCCACCCCAGCGCATGGCTATGCTGGGGGCGCGGCTCGATCAGTCGATGCCGGTCGGCAATGAGGGCGCGGGCACGGTGGTTCAGGCCGGCGAGAAGGCAGCGCATCTCATCGGCCGCAAGGTCGGGATGATCGGCGGCGCCATGTACACCCAGTATCGCAAGCTCAGAGTCAGCGATTGCATCCCGCTGCCCGAGGGCGCCACCGCTGCGGACGGGGCCTCGATGTTCGTCAACCCGCTCACCGCGCTCGCCTTTACCGAGACGATGAAGGCTGAGGGCCACAAGGCGATCGTCCACACCGCCGCAGCCTCCAATCTCGGCCAGATGCTCAACAAGATCTGCCTCGCCGACGGCATCCCGCTGGTGAACATCGTCCGCAGCGCCGAACAGGCCGACATCCTGCGCGCGATCGGCGCCAGATATATCGTCGACAGCACCGCACCCGATTTCATGGCGGCGCTCACCGACGCCATCGCCGAAACCGGCGCGACCCTCGGCTTCGACGCGGTCGGCGGCGGCAAGCTTGCGAGCCAGATCCTGACCGCAATGGAAATGGCCGCCAATCGCAACGCCACCACCTATAGCCGCTATGGCTCGAGCGTTTTCAAGCAGGTCTATATCTATGGCATGCTGGATTTCGGCCCGACCCTGCTCGATCGCAGTTTCGGCCTGTCCTGGAGCGTCAGCGGCTGGCTGCTGACGCCGTTCCTGATGAAGGCCGGCCCGGAGGTGAACGCACGCATGCGCCAGCGCGTCGTCGATGAACTCACCACGACCTTCGCCAGCCACTATAGCGCAACGATCAGCCTCGCCGACGCGCTCAATCCCGAGATCGTCGCGGCCTATCAGCGCAAGACGACGGGCGAGAAATATCTGATCGACCCGAGTTTATAAGGGTTCCGTGTCCCGCACCTTAAATCCTTCTCCCCTTGTGGGAGAAGGAGGGAGGAGCGAAGCGACGGAAGGATGAGGGGGAGTGAGGTTGGGGACAGCTAATCTGGAGTCCCCCTCACCCTTCCCATCGCTACGCGATGGGCCCAGCATTGGGTGAACAGCGCCCCGCGCTGTTCAGGGCATGCCGGGGGCATGCCCGACCCAATGCTCCTCTCCCACAAGGGGAGAGGGAAAGGCAACGATGAAGAACGGGCGGCGCCAGGAACTCCTGGCGCCGCCCGCCCGCATCGGATCAATGCGTCTTGTGCTTCTTCTTCGTGGTGGTCGTTGTCGTATCGGTTGTAGCCGTCGCATCGGGCGTCGTCGCCGTGGTGCTGGCTGAAGCGTCGGGGGTTGGTGCCGAAGCGTCCGTTGTCGTGGTTGTGGTCGTCGTCGCCTGGCCCGTCGCGTCCGGCGCGGCCGAGCTCGGGGGAAGCGTTGTCGTGGTGGGTGTGCTTGGCGCCGTTTGCCCGGGCGTCGTGGCCGGTGCGGTCTGCGCCGTCGCGGGAACTGCCACGGCCAGCGCGCCGCCAGCGATGGCGACGGACAAGAGTCTGAAATGCATTATCAATTCCTCCACTTGATGGTCAGCGATCAACCCGACTCTTAAAGCGGAGTTCCTCTGTTTGCCGCACCGCAGCAACATGTCTCGTCAAGCCGCGCCGGACGCGGGACGAATTATTGGGATTTGCCAATATTTCCGCGGCGATCAGAGCCCGCGACGGCCAAAACCGGTAGGAGCAGGCGTGAATACCGGCGGCGGCGCGGAGGTTCGCACCGTGGCGGGGCGGCGGGATTTGAAGGCGGGCGCGGTGTCGATCTCGGGCTGGGGGTCCAACGGCCTGTCATGATAGGAGCCGCTATACCAGTCGCCATTGCCCGTCGGCTGGCTCGGCCAGAACAGCAGGGAAAGGCCAAGGCAGAGGTAAAGCAGCACACCCACCACTGCCATCCCGGGCACAAAGGGGAAGAGCAAGCCGATCATCACGAACGCGCAGACAGAGCCCGGCATGACGTAAAGCGGATTCCAGCCCATGTCCCGATAACGCTTGGCCTGGAAGGCCAATGCGAACCAGAGATAGAATGGCAGGACGAACCCGAACAGGATTATGAGGAGGCCGGTCGGCACGGGCGGACGTTCGCCATAGTGCGATGCGCCATGAGGCGTGAAGCCGGCGGATAGCGCGAGAAGCAGCAAGCCCACCAGAAATCTGAGCGCCAGATTGGCAAAGAAATATTCACGGCGAGCCATTCGGCCGCCGAAACCCAGTATAGTATGAAGCATGACGCCTCTCCCCCGATGCTGGCGAATATGCCGAAGGTGTCTTTATGTATTCGCGGCGAATATGATTAACGGAGCGGAGAGAGGTTGACCCCCGCCTGGTTGTGGAATCGCCCGGCCACCCTCTATATCTCCTTGCATAAAGGGGAGAATCGCCATGGAAGCGCTAAAGCTCGCAGGCGTCGTCAAACGCTTCGGTGATTTCACCGCAGTCGATGACCTGAGCTTCGCGGTCGCGCCCGGCGAGGTGTTCGGCTTTCTCGGGGGGAATGGCGCGGGCAAGACCACCACGTTGCGCATGGTGCTCGATATCCTCCGGCCCGACGCCGGCACCATAAGCGTGATGGGCCGGCCGCCAGGGCGTTCGGCGAGCCCGGACCTCGGCTTCCTGCCCGAAGAACGCGGCCTGTACCGCTCGATGACCGCGATCGACACCATCATCTATTTCGGGCGGCTGAAGGGCATGGCAGCGGCTACGGCCCGACGCGAGGGGCTGGCGCTGCTCGATCGCTTCGGCCTTGCCGGTTTCGCGCGGACCTCGGTCGAAAAGCTCTCCAAGGGCATGGCGCAGAAGGTCCAGCTCGCGACCGCCATCGTCAACACGCCGAAGCTGTTGCTGCTCGACGAACCTTTTTCAGGCCTTGACCCGGTCAATCAGGGGTTGCTCGAAGAGGTGATCCTGGGCGCGGCGCGAGACGGGGCGGCGGTCGTCTTCTCGACGCACGTCATGCAGCATGCCGAGCGCCTGTGCGATCGCCTGTTGTTCCTCGCGCGTGGGCGCAAGCAGTTCGAGGGCACGCAGGACGAGGCGCGCGCCGCCCTTCCCGTCCAGCTGACCCTCACAGCGAGCCGGTCGCCTGCGACGCTCGAGGGGGTTGCCGACGCGCGGGAGATCGGCGTCCGGGAAGATGGCTGGCACGATTGGGAAGTCCGGCTCGATCCCGGCAGCGATCCCGGCCGGCTGCTGGAGCTGTGCACCGCGAACGGCTTTCCGCTCCGCCGGTTCGAGCAGCGCCGGGCGAGCATGCACGACGTTTTCCTGCACATCGTCGGCGGCGCGGAGGCACGGTCATGATCAAGCATATCCTCCTCGTCGCTGCGCGCGAATATCGTCAGATCGCGAGCACCCGCAGCTTCTGGCTGACCTTGCTGATCATCCCCCTCGCGCTTGCCGCCGGGCCGCTGCTGTCGCGCTTCGCCGACAAGCCGCATACCGAAACCGTCATGCTGATCGATCAGTCGGGCGGCGGCGTCGCGTCGGCGATCGCGCATCGGATCGAACTCGATCGCCAGTGCCAGGTGATGGATGCGCTGTCCCGCTATGTCGTTCGCCACAATCTGAGCCGCGCCGCGCCTGATGCTGCCTGGTCGCGCAAGGGGCGATGGTTCAGCGACGCCGATGTCGAGACGTTCATCGCATCGGGCGGACAAAAGGCGGCGGTCGCGCGGATCGCCGCCATTTCCAAAGGCGACGCCGATGCGTTCGAGGCGCCCGACCCGGAATATCGTATCGTCGAAACCCCTGCCGCGATCGCTGCCGCGCCGCGCGGCGCGATCGATGGGCTGCTCGCGCCCTTGCTGCGTCCAGCCGACAAATCGGGCCACAAGCCGATTGACTATGTGGTGCTGATCCCGCGGGATTTCGGCATATCCCCGATGGTGCGGCTCTGGGCCAATGGCGTGCCCCGCTCCTCCTTCGTGTCGAGGCTGCAGGGCGTGCTCACCAGCCAGCTTCGCACCCGCTACCTCCTCGCCAACGGCGTTGCCGGCCCCACCGCCGCGGCGGCCGCCTCGCTCGAGCCGGCGATCGGGTTGACGACACCGCCCGAGGGCAGCGGGCGGGAACGGGTGGTGATCCGCTCGATCCTGCCGCTGATCAGCGCCTATATCCTGCTCATGTCGCTGGTCCTGTCGGGCAGCTGGATGCTGCAGGGCGCGATCGAGGAGCGCAGCAACAAGCTGATCGAAACCGTACTCGCCTGCATCACCCCCAACGAGCTGATGTACGGCAAGCTCGTCGGCACCGTCGCGATCGGCCTGTCGATGATCGCGACCTGGGTGGTGTGCGGCCTGTTCGCCGCCTTTGCCACGCACGGCGCCATCGCCGACCTGATCCGGCCGGCGCTCGAGCCCGTCTCGACGCCCGGCAGCATCGCCGCGATCCTGTTCTTCTTCATCGCCGGCTATCTGATGGTATCGATGATCTTCCTGGTGATCGGCGCGATGAGCGATTCGATGCGTGAGGCACAGGGCTTCCTCACGCCAGTGCTGCTGTTGATCATGCTGCCGGTGACGCTGCTGGTCCAGGCCGTGCTGCGGGATACCGGCGGCCCGATCATCGAGGTCCTGACCTGGTTCCCGCTCTACACGCCCTTCGCGGTGCTGGCGCGGCTCGGCGCCGGGATACCGACCTGGGAAATGCTCGGGTCGGGCGGGACATTGCTGCTCTTCATTGTCATTGAAGTCGTGGCGCTCGGGCGGATATTCCGCGCCACCCTGTTGTCGGGCGGCGGGCGGCCGAGCCTCGCCGAGCTGGCGCGGCTGGTGCGGTCGCCAGGCTGACGCCAGTTCCTTCTTCCCCCCTCCCGCTTGCGGGAGGGGCCGGGGGTGGGCTCCCGCTCTCCTCGATCGGTCCGCCAGCGGACAGCGGGAGCCCACCCCTAACCCCTCCCGCAAGCGGGAGGGGGATACATGCACTCTCTCGCTAGGGCGCTGTAACTGGTCATTGATGTAGGTGCGGCGCGTCATGGCACACCTGCTAAAACTCTATCTGGTAGTTACCGGCATCGGGGCGCCTGGGCCAGCCGGTCGAGAGCTTCGCCAAGCCCGACAACCTCTCCGGCACGACCGAGCAGTTCCACGCCAATCTGCGCAGGCGTCTGGCGAATTTGAGGGCGGATCGGGATTGCGGTCCCAATTTCTGGTGATGGGCGGAGGACTTGGTTCACGCCGATGTTCGGCCATTGAGTTAGCCGCTGCAGCTGCTCTTTTTTCTTCGCCGGCGGAGGCCGGGGCCCAGTTGGGGGACGCTCGTGATAAACGCTGCGAGCCTTCGCCTCCGCCATTCCAGCTGGACCCCGGCCTTCGCCGGGGAAGATGAACAAGAAGGCGGCGCGAGTTCGTCCGCAGGTCAGATTTGACCCATGCCGCTTTATTCCGCCGCGCGGCGCCAGAGCGAATAGGCCACCACCCCACTGCTGGAAGCGCTGGCCGGGACCGCATAGGTCAAAAGGCCATCCTTGAAGCTATAGTCGCGCACCTGCGTCTTCCCCTCCCAATTGGGAAAGGAGGCCGCCTCGACCGCGAAGATCAGCTTGTGCCGGGTCGGGTCGATGGTGACCCTACCGAAATGCGTGCTCGAGCCGACCACAGCGGCACGATATTCCTCAGGGGTCCCGCGCACTTTGTCGCCGCTGGCAAAGGCCGGGCGATCCACCTTGAATATCTGCATATTGTAACGGCCGGCGCCGTCCACGGTGAGCAGGCCTCTGGGATGCTCGCCATAATTGGTGGTGCGGCTTCCGTCGGGATGGACCTCATAAGCTGAGTCCATAACCCATGTGCCCTGCAGCGACTTCAGCTCCTCAGCCTGGGCCGCTGCGGCAAGCGCCAGGCTCGTGCTTAACACACACATTGCGAGAAAAGACCTCGTCATCGCCATCTCTCCGGATTCGGGTTGTAACCTACATAAGGGGTTACACGGTTGCGCCGCCCAGCGAAACCTGTCAAGACAGTTACATGAAAGCAGCAGACGCGCACGGCCATCTCACCGAGGATCGGGATGGTTTCCGGTTCCGGGGCGGACACCCCGCGATCGACCTGCCGGCGACGCTCCAGGCCCGCCTGAAGCCCATATCGCGCGAGCTGCTGAAAAAGCCCCAGGATCTGGCGCGCTGGCTCGTCGCGGCGGGCCTGGCCTCCACGCTTCCCGAGGTCGGCGAGGACGACCTCGCCCAGGCCCACACCCTGCGCGAGGCAATCTATGCCCTGGCCAATGCCCGCCTTCCCGACGGACCCGATCCGTCGACTGCACGCGAGGCATTGAATGCGATCGCCGCCGGCCCCGCCGCCGTTCCGCGCCTTTCACCCGAAGGCGGCGTGCAGTTGGTCGGCCCGGCAAACGCTCTTCTGGCGACCCTCGCGCGCGATGCGGTTCATCTGTTCGGCGGCACCCTCGCCAATCAGATCCGCCAGTGCCAGTCTCCGACCTGCACTCTGTTCTTCATCGACATCTCCCGGTCACGCGACCGGCGCTGGTGCTCGATGTCGGGCTGCGGAAACAAGGCGAAAGTCGCCGAGTTTCGCCGCCGCAAACGTCAGCCGGCTACCGTCGTCTGAGACGGAATGGCTGGCACGCACCATCATCCCAAATCTCATGGCCAGCACGACGGTCCAGTCTCAACCCGGTATCGGGCCGGCCGGGGTCAAGGCGCCCCGCTCCAAATCGATATTGCGACGGCTGAACTGCCAATAGATCATGAGGCTCAGCACCGCCGCGTAGAAGCACCAGACCGAGGCGAAGGCATAGGCTTTGACCAGCTCTACGATCGACAGGCCGATGATGTTGAGCACGCCATAGGCGCGGACCACACGGTGCGACGACAGGATCAGTGCGCCGCAGGTGGCGAGGATGAACAGCAGGGAAACCGGCAGACTGGCGGTCAGCGGATTGCGATAGGCGACTGAATGATGGTCGATAAAGACCCGGCTCGGATAGAAGATCAGCCCGGTGGCATCCCACAGGCACACGAACAGGCCGATTGCCGTCAGGCCGAGAATGACGGCACGACGCCGACCGGGCGGCTCCATCAGCGCGACCGCCAATGGCATCAGAAAGGGCAGGATTCCTTGGGCATAGAGCGTGAACAGGAAGGAGAAATGATCAAGCGCGATCTTCCCGATCTGCCCGTTGAGGCCGAGCCAGACCATCCCTTCCGCGAGCTGGTGGACGGCGAATAGCATCGGCACTGAGGCGAAGAGCAGTGACCGCGGTTCGCGGACATGGCGGAGCGTCGCGACCCCGATCGTTCCGAGCACGCCGGCGGCAGCGAAGCTTGCGGTGGCCGAAAAACACATAGGGGGTCTCCGGCCAGGCAGCGGCGCGATCCTTTGTGCAATGCTTCCGGCCGCATGGCCAGCACTCTTGATAGTGAGGTCTGACGCGCCGCGCGAAGCGGCTTCAACGGAGTTTGCCTGAGCGCGCCATTGAGATCACCGAGGTTGATTACCTCTTTGCAGCGGCGACCAAGCTCCGCCCGCCATTCGCCAGCAGGGCTTTCTTATACTCCATGCTGCGCATTGGGGGGCAGGCGAGAACCGCTTCCGTGAATATTTCGGGCGGGCGATATCGATGCGCTCCGATATAATGGAGAATGCCGATCGGAGCCACGTAGATGTAGCCTGCGCCCGGGACATAGAGCTCGCCTTTAAATCTGGCGTTGTGAAACTGGCACAGGGTGCACTAATGGTAGCCGGCCGAGGCGAAGGGTTGCCACGGATTCCGGCACAACTCCTCCAGCTTCTCGAACACCACCGGAGCGGTTTCCCCGGCGGGATATCCGCTCTCGTGATCGATCCATCCCACCGCGACAAAGGAAGGGTCACGACTCACATAGTCGCAGGGTGAGAGATCAGGAATCCCAGTCATTGCGGCGATACAATAGCGTTGATTGGGCGCTGGTCGAGGGCAGCCCATGCTCCGCCCAGACTGCTTGCGAAATCGATTCAACACGTGCTCAAACCGGCGCAATAGCGGCAGCAGGGGCGAGTATCGTCCCACCCCGCTCTTTCACATGACCGAAAAATTGGACGATTCGCTGGTCGCCATCCGCGTCGGTACGGCCAGGCTGGCTGTTCCTGGCTGTTAGGTGCTTGAAGCTGGCTGTTATGCTGGCTGTTAGCTGGCTGTTATTTCCAACAGAGGAACAGAGTCTATCTCTTTGTAAAATAACGCTATAGTGTAAAATCGCGCTAAAATTAACAGCCAGCAAAAATAATCTGAAAAAAACAGCCACGAACAGCCAGCTTTGCCCTACTCGCCCAGCTTGGCCACCAGCCCGGCCATCTCGTACACAGTCGCCTGTGCATCGAGCGACAGGCCGCGCGCGCTCGCCGCGAGCGCGCGCGCCGCATCATAGCTGTCGAGCGCCGTCCGCAGCCTCTGCCCTTCACGCGCCGGCGCGGCCGCCGCGATGAAAGCGGGCGCGCGATCGAGGAACGCCTCGTAGCGCGGCTGCGCGGCCTTTGGCGCGAGCAGCTTGGCGAGCTTCGATCGCCGCGCATTGCCGGGGTCGCCATCGCGGGCAATCGCGGCCATCGCGTCGTCGAGCTTGGCGAGCTCGAGCCCGGCAAAGCCGAGCGCCCGGCCCGGAGACCCCTGCCCGGCCTTCACCAGGGCCGCGATCTCGGCGGCGTCGCATTCGGGCAGCGCGTCGCGGAGCACGCCCGCCATCGCCGTCTCATCGAGCGGATCGAAGCGCAGCAGCCGGCAGCGCGACCGGATCGTCGGCAGCAGCCGGCCGGGCGCATGGCTGATCAGCAGGAAGATCGTGCCCGCCGGCGGCTCTTCGAGGTTCTTGAGCAGGGCATTGGCGCCGCCCCGCTCGAGATCGTCGATCGCGTCGATCAGCACCACCCGGCGCGACGACATTGAAGGCGTCGTCATGAACAGGGGTTGCAGCGCGCGGACCTGGGCGATCGGGATGCTCCGCGCGAGATCGACCCCGGGCTTGTCGGCATCCTTGGGCTGGCGGGTCAGTTCGCGATAATCGGGGTGCGATCCGGCCGCGATCAGCGACCTGGTGCGGTCGCCCTCGGGCACGTCGAAGCCGGGCGGCAAAGTGCCGGGCGAGGCACCCTCGGCGAGCAGCCTGAGCGCCGCGGCCCGCGCGAAGCTCGCCTTGCCGACGCCCTCGGGCCCGGCGAACAGCCAGGCATGGTGGAGCGCACCGCTCTCCATCGCCGCCGCGAAGGCAGCATGCGCCGTCTCATTGCCGACCGGCAGGCTCATGGCAGCAGATCGGCCAGCTCAGCGAGCAGCTTTTCCGTCACGGCCTCGGGCGATCCCGAAGCGTCGATCAGCCGTACCCGCTCCGGCTCGTGCTCGGCGAAGCGACGAAAGGCGGCGGCGACGTCCGCGTGGAAATCATCGCCCCGCGCCGCGAAGCGGTCGGCCGCCGCCCCGTCGCGGATCTCGGCGCGGGCGCGGCCCTGGTCGGCGGGCACTTCGAGCACGAAGGTCCGGTCCGGCAGCAACCCGCGCGAGCCGAAACCGTGCAACGCAAGCACCGCCGCATCGTCGATCCCGCCGGCCACGCCTTGATAGGCGCGGCTGCTGTCGATGAATCGGTCGCAGATCACCCAGGTCCCGGCACCGATCGCCGGGCGGATGCGCTTCTCGACATGGTCAGCACGGGCCGCCGCGAACAGCAAGGCCTCGCTATGCGGGCTCCAGCGCGTCACCGAGCCCTGCATCAGCAATCCGCGGATCGCCTCGGCTCCCTCGCTTCCGCCGGGTTCGCGGGTGACGAGCGTCTCCACCCCGCGCGCGGCCAGAGCTTCGGCCAGCCGGGCTACCTGAGTCGATTTGCCGGCACCCTCCCCGCCCTCGAGCGAGATGAACCTTCCTGTCACCCGCCGAACAGGCCCTTGAGCCCGGCCCATGCCCGCCCGAAGAAGCCGGCCTCGGCAACATCGGTCTCGGCGACCAGCGGCAGTATCTGCTTGGGCATGTCGGGGCTGGTCACTTCGAGATCGGCGATATGATCACCGGCCTTGATCGGCGCCTTGATCGGCCCGTTATAGACCACGCGAAGCTGCAGGTCGGGCGCGGCACCCGCTGGCAGGGTGGCGGTCAGGTCGCTCGGGGCGACCAGGCCGACGCTGTTCGCAGTGCCGAGCTGAACCTCGGCCGTCTCGACCTTGCGGCCCTTGGAAACGATCGGCTTGGCCTGCCAGGAGCGGAAGCCCCACTCCATGAACTTGATCGATTCCTCGGCGCGGTGATTATAGGTGTCGAGCCCTGCAACCACCATCACCAGCCGCCGCCCGTTCTGGATCGCCGAACCGGTAAAGCCGTAACCCGCCTCGTCGGTATGGCCGGTCTTCAAGCCATCAGCGCCCGCGACATGGCCGAGTAGCGGATCGCGATTGCCCTGGGTGATGTCGTTGTTGCTGCCCAGCGTCTTGCCCCAGGTGAAGCTCGGCAGCGCGTAATAGCGTTTGTAGAGATCGGGATAGTCGCGGATTGTCGCGGCAGCGAGCTTGGCGAGGTCGCGCGCCGTCACATAAGTCACGCCATTGTCGGGCCAGCCGTTCGAATTGCCGAAATGGCTGTTGGTCAGCCCGATCTTCGCCGCCTGCTGGTTCATCAGGCTGGCAAAGCCCTGCTCGGTGCCGGAGATGCCCTCGGCCAGCACGACGCACGCGTCATTGCCGGAAAGCGTGACGATGCCCTTCAGCAGATTGTCGACGCTCACCTTCTCACCGGTCGAGAGGAACATCGTGGAACCCGCTTTGGGGCCATGCCATTGCTGCCAGGTCTCGGGCCGCACGTCGAACAGCTGGTTCGCCTTGATCTGCCCGCTCGTGAGCAGGCCGAACGCGACATAGACCGTCATCATCTTCGCCATCGAAGCCGGCGGCATGCGGCGATCAGGGTCCTTCGAGTAGAGGACAGCGCCCGAGGACATGTCGACCATATAGGCGATCGGTGCCGGCGTCTGGAAATCGGGCGCAGCGGCGGTTGCGGGCCAGGATGCGACGATCGCAAGGGCTGAGGCGGCGAGGAGTTTCTTCATGTCACGAATCCGTACGCTTAAGGGTTACTCGATATGGATCACACGGGCATCGCCATAGCCATGCGTGGCCGCCTCGTCACGCGCCCGCTTGGCGCTGGCGACATCAGGGAACGGGCCAATCTGGACGCGGAACACAGTGCCCACGAATATGATCCTGCCGCCGACCTGTCGCGCCGCGATCTGCGCCCGCTCCCGCGTCGAAAAGGCGGCGACCTGGACAATGAAGCGAACACCGCGCGCCACCGGTGCTGCCTCCGGCGGTGGGGCGTAACGGGCACCGGGCTGAGGCGCCGGAACCGGAGGGCGCCGCGTTACCGGCGGCATAGGGCGCGGGGGCGGTGTCTGCACCATCTCGCCGGGCAGGCGCTTGCGCAATGCCTTTAGCAGCCCCTCAGGCGTATCGATCCTTGGCGAGGCCGAGCCGCCTGATCGCAGCGCCATCTGGTCGGGGCCGGATGGGGTCACGAGCCGTACCCGCAAGGCGGCATGATCTCCGACCCCGAGCAATTGCGCGGCGCCCGGGGAAAGAGTGAAGGCCGGCCCGTCATTGCTTTGCGCGCCGACCACCGCCACGATCGTCCGTCCGCTGTCGAGCGACGTCAGCTCGACAAAGCTGCCGACCGGGAGTGTCGAATGGGCGATTGTGACAGCCGCTGCGGCGAAGGCGCCGGTCGGGCGGTAGTCCAGGACATTCGCATAGCCGACCGTGTCGTAGCGCAGCTCCCCCGACGTCCCGCGCGGGCCCCCGCCCTGGGGGAGATCGGCAGGCGCGCTCTGGTCGATCGACGACACCGGCATCCGCGCGCTGGGCGATTCAATTCCGCGGATCATTGGCCGATTGGCTGAATTCACCTGCTGCTGGTCATCGATTGGCGGCGTCGCGATGACAGGCGCGTGTTTCGGCCCCTCCGCGCCACTAGATCCGGCCAGCAATAATGCGAACAGCAGCACCTTATTGCTCGACCGCGTCAGCCAGCAGGCCGACCGAGAGCGCGTAGAAATTGGAGCAGTTGTAATCGAGGATCACGCGGTAATTGCCGGTCAGCAGATAGGCGGTCTTGCCCGGGCCGTCGGGCTCGAGCAAAGTCGCCAGCACATCGTCACCCGGCCAGCGGCGCGATTGCGGGACCAGCCCAAGCGCGCGCCACTCCGCCATCGTCTTCCAGCCGCTGTGCCGCGCGAACACCCGGGGGCAGCGCGGCGAGAGTGTACGGTTGGTGATCTGGCTCCGGTTGAAACCGGCGGGCACGCTCACCGCCAGCCCCCAGGGCTGGCCCGGCCGCCAGCCGGCATTGGCGAAATAGGCGCCGATCGACGCAAGCGTATCCGCCTCGCTCGTCCAGATATCGGCGCGCCCATCGCCGTCACCGTCACGGGCGAGACGCAGATAGATGGAGGGCAGGAATTGCGGCCCGCCCGTCGCCCCTGCCCAGCTTCCGACCAGCTGCGACCGCGACACGCCCCGGTCCATCATCTTGAGCGAGGCGATGAACTCATCGGCAAACAGGTCGCGCCGCCGCCCCTCATAGGCAAGCGTCGCCAGCGCACGGGGCAGATCGAAACCGCCCATCACCGTGCCGTAATTGGTTTCGTTTCCCCAGATCGCGACCATGATCGATTCGGGCACGCCCGTCTGCTGCTCGATCTTCTGCAACCGCCAGCGCTGCGCCTGATAAGCCTGCCGGCCGCGGCTGATCCGCGCGGCGTCGACATGCTGGATCCGGTAGGGTGCGAACGGCGGCGGCGCGGCATTGGGGTCGCCGCCCGGCTGGGCGCGGTCGAGCTCGATCACGCGGGTGTTGAGCGTCAACGTCGGCATCACCGCATTGAGCGTCGCTCGCGAGACGCCCTGCGCCTCCGCCTGCGCTCTGAGCGTGGCGAGATAGCTCTGGAACCCAGCCTCGTCCTGCGCCTCGGCCGATGTACCCAGCGCAAGGCACGCGGCCATTGCTACCGCGAAACCCGCTATTTTTGGCGATGCTTTCCAAAATCCCCGCATCCCCGGACTTTGGCACAGCGATCCGGCGACATGAACCCCAATAGTCGCAAGGCTTGCACAAATGATCGTGACTGCTCTAGGCGCGGTTTCGTGCGGAGAGGTGGCCGAGTGGTTTAAGGCAGCGGTCTTGAAAACCGCCGTGGGTGCAAGCTCACCGTGGGTTCGAATCCCACCCTCTCCGCCAATGTCTGCCAAGTCACGCTCATTGGCGGCTGATCGCCCACAGCGCCCCGGCGACGCCGCCCTCGATGCTGAGACTGGGACCGGGGCCCTTCGAGCCGCCGGCGGAGAGAGTCAGCATCCCGTCCGTCAGCGAACGCAGCCTGATACGCTGCTGCTCCGGAAATATATCCTGCCGGATGCTCCAGAATGCGTTTATCCGTGCGTCGAGCACCGGCAATCGCACGGCAGCGTCCAGCGGCGACATGCCATAATCCCGGGCGCTCGGCATGAAGCCGTTTGCCGCGGCGGCAAAGGCGGGACGCACCGGCAGCAGCACCGGCATTTGGCCGCTGGTGTCAACGGGTGGTGCCGGGTCGGTAACAAGGACTGGCTGCGCGGTTCCAAAGGTCACCTGAACATCGCTGCCGAGAAGCGCATACATCTGGTTGGGCGTCGGGTAAGCGATCCGCGCGCCGGCCTCAGCCCGCGCCGACAGGGACAGCAGGACTAGACATCCGGTCGTGCGTGAAAGCCACCCCATTGCGTCACCGCCCCCCAGCGAGTCAGCACTACCTGCCTGCGAATTGCATGGCGCGCAAACTGCGGCGGTGAACCGCTTTTTTACTGTATTTCAGGGCGATCGACGAAGCCGATCGCGCCCCTTTCCGCACGCGGCAAAGGGAACGAGCCCGGTTCCTGAGGGCGGAAGCGCCGCTGGCAGCGGCGCTGCCGTCTCTTATTTCTTGTTGAGGGTCAACCCGCCGAAACGCTTGTTGAAGCGCGCAACCTGGCCACCCGAATCGAGCATCGTGCCGCGACCGCCGGTCCATGCCGGGTGCGCGAGCGGATCAATGTCGAGGGTCATCAGATCGCCTTCCTTGCCCCAGGTCGAACGCGTCTCGAACTGGGTACCGTCGGTCATCTGCACCTTGATGGTGTGATAATCGGGATGAGTGTCTTTCTTCACGTCTTCAATCTCCGGAAAAGCCGCTGGTTTCCGACCAGCAGCGAAGGGCGGCGCCCTACACGCCGCACGTCTGATATGCAAGCGGGCCGCTCAGGCCTTTGGTGGGTCGCTGATCATCGCCATGAATTTGGCTTCGGCGGCGAGCTTGCCGTCGACCGTCGCGCGACCGGCGAATTTGGTAGCGCGCGCGCTCTTCTGCACGATCTCGACTTCGAGGCGGAGCAGCACGCCGGGTTCGACCGGCTTGCGGAACTTCACCTCGTCGATCGACATGAAATAGACCAGCTTGCCGGAGCCGGCGAGCCCGAGCGACTCGACCGCGAGAATACCGGCGGCCTGCGCCATGGCCTCTACGATCAGCACGCCGGGCATGATCGGGCGACCGGGGAAATGTCCCTGGAAAAAACCCTCGTTGATCGTCACCGCCTTGATCGCCGCGATCGACCGGTCGGGGATCAACTCCTCGACACGGTCGACCAGCAGCATCGGGTAACGGTGGGGAAGCGCCGCCATGACCCGCCCGATATCGAGCGGGCCGAGCGCCCCCGTCGTCACCGCGTCGTTCACCGACCGGTTGGCTTCTTCGGCGGCGTGCCGGCAGGCGCACCGGGTGCGGCCGGAGTAGCTGGGCCAGCCTGAGCGCGCTGGACCGCCTGGGCGTACATGATCTGCTGATATTGCTGCTGCAGCTGCAAGGTCTGCTGGGCAGGCTGCCAATCGGCAGGCGGCGCGATGCTGACGGTGGGCACGGTGCGATCGAGCTCGTTCTTGATGTCGGTCGTGACGTCCACCGAGTCCGCGGCGTACTGCACGCTATTGGCCGACAGGAGCAGGCTGATCTTCTTCGCTGCAACCACCGCGTTCACGGCGGCAGAATATTTCAACGTGATCTGCTCGATCGCATAGGCCTGAGCGCGCGTCGCGGGCTGGTTGGCGCGCGCAATGTCGTTCTGGGCATTGGTCTGCGCGGTCTTGATCTTCTCGAGCACGGGGCTCTTCGCGTTCTGGGCGGCGATGATCTCCGCGTCCGAAAGCTTCGAATCATGATCGGTGTCGATCGGCGCAATCAACGTCTTGAGCTCGGCCTGAAGCGAGATCTGGCGTGCGCGCGCCTGGTCGAGTTGGGCCTTGTAGGTCGTGCTGATCGAGGCATTGGCGGCATCGAGCGCCTTTGCGCTCAGGATCGCTCCCTCGGGGTCGGCCACGGCGACGCCGGCGACCTGCGCATTGGCGGATCCGGCGACAAGAAGCGCCGGCGCAACCAGCGCTGAGGCGAGCAGAAACTTCGTAAACGTCTTCATTAGAACTGTGTCCCTACGTTGAATGTAACCAATTTGGTGTCGTCACTCGGATCCTTGAGCAGCGCATAGGCAACGTCGATGCGGAGCGGGCCAAAGGGCGAATTCCAGTTGAAGCCCGCACCGACCGAGAGGCGCGGCCTCATCGAATCGCCGCCGAAAACCTCTTTGTACGGAGCCGTCTCGCTGAAAATGGGATCGTTGGTCGAGAAGCCCGAACAGGCGCCCCCCAGCGTGGCCGAATAACCGGTCGGGCAGGTTGTAACGAGGCCCGGGTGATCATGGTCGCTGGTCGGGACGGAATACAACGCATTGTGATTTGCATCGTATTGCTGGGTCTGGAGGGGCAATATCGTGACCCTGCCGTTGGGATCCACATATTGTTTGAATGGAACGGTGTTTATCAGCGGGTGCGTGATGCCGAACAGTGCACCGGCCTGGACATAGATGGAGGGCCTCAGGCCAAGTTCGCGCACGCCGGCGCCGAGGGGAATTTCGAGTTCGAGCCGCCCAAGATAATAAGCCCGGCCGCCGAGCGCGTCGTCGATAAAATGGGTGCGATCGGTATCGAGTACCTGGTTTCCGCTCTTATCGATGACGTACCCAATACGCTGCACGCGCGGGCCGACGCCGCGAATGTCGAAGCCGCGGAAATCGGGCTCGCCGAGATAGAAACGATCGGTGATGCGCACCCTGTCGATGCCAGCGCCACGGCTTCCTTCGAGCGAGAAGATATAGCCGCCTTCGGCATTCGCCGAGAGGACGAAGCCGCTATGGCCGAGGCCCCAATATTTCGCGCCCTCGAAGCGGGTGCGGATATAACGAACATCGCCGCCCAGTCCCGCAAAATCCTGGCTGAACACGCCGCGCTGGCCACGCGTGGGGCGCAGGCGATTGTTCAGGCTGTCATAGACCAGCGAATAGCCGACCGAGGAAGTGACGCGGTTGCCGACTGCGTCGCACAGATAGCGGCCAGCCTTTAGCGGGTCGCAGACAGCACTGGTAAGGCCGTTGTTGCTATAATAGGTCGCCTTGTCGAGACCGACCTCGTCATAGGAAAGGCCATAGCGGCCCGAGAGCGACCAATATTCCGTCAGCGGCAGGCCGGCGCGGATCTGGAAGCCGGTCGAGACCTGGGTATAGGTCGTCTGGCGCTGATCGCCGACATAGTTGAACGCATTGTAATCGCGGCGGAAGATATCGCCGCCAATGGCAATGTTCTTGTCGAACAGATAGGGCTCGGTGAAGCCCAGTTCGACCGATTTGGAATAGCTCGACCAGTTGACGCTGGCGCGCAGCTCCTGGCCTTTGCCGCGGAAATTGCGCTGCTTGATCGACGCCTGGATGATGAATTTTTCGAGGCTCGAATAGCCCGCCGATAGCGAAAGCTCGCCAGTCGATTTCTCTTCGAGATTGGCTTCGAGCACGACCCGGTCCGGCGCCGAGCCCTGGTTCTTCTTGATCTCGAATTTTTCCTGGAAGAAGCCGAGCGAGTTGATCCGGTCCTGCGAGCGCTTGACCTGGAAGCTGTTGAACGCATCGCCTTCGGACAGGCGGATCTCGCGCCGGATCACCTTTTCCTGGGTCTGGGTGTTGCCGTTGATCTCGACCCGCTCGACATAGGTGCGCTGCGCCTGGGCGATGTGGAAATTGATCCCCATCGTCAGTTTTTCTTTGTCGCGGTCGAATTCGGGATTCACGTCCGTAAAGGCGTAGCCGAACAGGCCGGTCGATTCGCTCAGGGAGTCGACTGAATCCTCGACCTGTTTTGCGTTATACCAGTCGCCCGGGTGCATCGGCAGCGTCGCGGCGAGCTTCTTGTTGTCGAAATCGCGAATGTCGCTGTCGACCGTGACATTGCCGAACTTATAGCGGGGTCCCTCCTCCACCACATAAGTGATGATGAAGTCCTTCTTGTCCGGGGTCAGTTCGGCGACGGCCGAGGTCACGCGGAAATCGGCATAGCCGTTGGTCAGGTAGAATTGGCGCAGCTTCTGCTGGTCATAGGCCATCCGGTCCTGGTCATAGCTCGTGTTCGAGCTCAGCAATGTCTGCAGGCGCGCCTGCTTGGTCGCCATCTGCTCACGCAGCTTTCCGTCGGAATAAACCTCGTTGCCGAGGATGTTGATCTGGCGGACCTTGGACTTCGGCCCCTCGTTGATCTCGAACACGACGTCGACGCGGTTCTGGTCGAGCGCGACCATCTTCGGCTCGACCGAAGCCGCAAAACGGCCCTGTCGGCGATACAGCTCGATGATCCGCGCGACATCCTGGCGGACGGCGGTGCGGGTGAAGATCTGCCGCGGCGCGAGCTTCACTTCCTTCCTGAGCTTGTCCTCCTTCAACCGCTTGTTACCCTCGTAGAGGACGCGGTTGATGACGGGATTCTCGCGGATGCGCAGGACGATATCGCCCGATTCGGCACCGCTGATGGAAACATCGGCGAACAGGTCGCTCGCGTAGAGATCCTTGATCGCCTGATCGAGCGTCTCGTTGGTATAGGCCTGGCCGACGCGCAGCTTGGTGTAGGAGAGCACGGTATCGGCTTCGATGCGCTGCGAACCCTCGACACGCAGGCTCTTGACCGTCCGGGTGACGGGCGCCGCCACCGGAGCGGGCGTGGCCGGTGCTGCCGCCTGAGGTGCGGCCGCCGCCGGCGTCGCGGCAGCAGGACTATTGGCCGCAGGCGCCGGAGTCTTGGCCGCGGTCTGGGCGCTGACCGCGACCGGAACGCCTGACAGCATCGTCCCCGCGAGGAGCAGGGCGGTGGCGCGGGCGCCGAAATCGTTAACCTTGATCGCTGTCACTATCCCACCCCAAATCGGAGAATTTTATGCGGGCCGCTATTACGCGCCTGCCCTGCCTCAACCACGTCAGCCGATCAAGCCGGACAAACTCGTCCACAAGCCGAACGAACCCAAATCATTGAACGTCACCAGCAGCATCAGCGCGAGCAAGGCTGCGAGTCCGCCACGGAACGCCCATTCCTGGATCTGCGGTTCGACCGGCTTCCGCCGCACCGCCTCGATCGCGTAGAAGAACAAATGGCCGCCATCCAGCATGGGGACTGGCAACAAGTTGATGAATCCCAGATTAATGGACACGAGCGCGATCAGGAATACGAATTCGACAGGCCCGAGAGAAAGCCTTTCGCCCGCAACCTTGGCTGTACCGAGCGGCCCATGAAGCTGGTTGAGCGGTATTGTGCCGACCACGATGCGCTGGATCGACTCGACCATGAAGCCCAGAATATCCCGCGTCTGGCGAACCGCCACGCCGGGTGCCTGCAGGATCGAGACCGGGGCAACGATCGGCGTGCTCGCTCTGACGCCGAGCACGCCAACCTCCTCCACATTGCCGAATTTGTCCGTGCGACTCTGTTTGCCGATGACAGCCTCACGGCTCTGCGCCTTGCCGGCGTGCACGAAATCGATCCGTATGGTTTCGCCGCTTCGCGGCTGAACGAACATCACCATATCGACAAAGGTTTCGACCGGCCGTCCGCCCAGCGCGGTGATCGTATCGCCCGGTACGAGGCCGGCGGCGGCGGCAGCGCTGCCGGCCTCGACGGCTCCGACAGCCGTCGGCGTACGATTCTCGCCGTAGATCACCGCGAACCCTGCCAGGATCACGATCGCGACGATGAAGTTCATGATCGGCCCGGCCGCGACGATGATGGCGCGCTGCCAGACCGGCTTGCCCGGAAAGGCTTTCGCGCGCTCTTCAGGCGGGAGCATCAGCCACTCGGCATCGGGCTGGCTCGCGGCGTTCATGTCGCCGGCGAAGCGGACATAGCCGCCGAGCGGAAAGGCGCTGACCTTCCAGCGTGTCCCGCGCTTGTCGGTAACGCCGAACAGCTCATTGCCGAAGCCCAGGGAAAAAACCTCCGCCTTAACGCCAAACAGGCGCCCAGCGAGATAATGGCCAAGCTCATGCAGAAACACGAGCGGCCCGATGACCAGCGCAAAGGCCAGGATATAAAGCAATATGCCGGGGCTATGGATCAAACGAGGCAGTCCTTTACACGCTCGCCGGCGAGCCTTCGCGCTTCAGCGTCCACCAAAAGGACGTCATCGAGCGTCTCCGGCGCGGGTGGGTCGTAGCGATCAAGGGTATCGGCGACGATTGCGGCAATTTCGAGGAAGCCGATGCGCCGATCGAGGAACGCAGCGACCGCAATCTCGTTCGCGGCGTTGAGGATGGCGGGGCGTGCGCCGCCGGCGTCCAGCGCCCGGCGCGCAAGCGCCAGCGCCGGGAAGCGAACCGGATCGGGCGCCTCGAAATCGAGCCGTCCGATCGCGACCAGGTCGAGCGGCGCCATCGGGGTCTCCATCCGGTCGGGCCAGGCGAGGCAATGCGCGATCGGCGTGCGCATATCGGGCGGGCCGAGCTGGGCGAGAACCGAGCCGTCGACATATTCGACCATCGAATGGATCACTGACTGGCGGTGCAGGATGATCTCGATCCGGTCATGCGCGACCGGGAACAGCCGCGCCGCCTCGATCAGTTCGAGCCCCTTGTTCATCATGGTGGCGGAATCGACCGAGATCTTCGCGCCCATCGACCAGTTGGGATGCGCCACCGCCTGCTCGACGGTGACGGCGCGCATCGCCTCGGTGGACCAGTCGCGGAAAGGCCCGCCGCT
>Ga0207703_10001262_pt1 | contig 23622 bp, 20 predicted proteins | sample KBSSwiS12_FD_184304 | JGI IMG/M metagenome (GOLD analysis project Ga0207703, IMG submission 184304) | Switchgrass rhizosphere microbial communities from Kellogg Biological Station, Michigan, USA - KBS Switchgrass S1-2 (SPAdes) (version 2) | ecosystem: Host-associated > Plants > Roots >...
AGAAGGCATAGAAGTCGCAACCCAGGGCGCGGACGTCCACATGGGAGTGGGGGACAGCCTGGGCGCCGTCGACCAACACCACGGCACCCTGGGCATGCGCGGCGTCTACGATCTTCTTCACGGGCAGGATGGTGCCAAGTGCGTTTGAGACGTGAGCGACGGCGACGATCCTGGTGCGCGGTGACAACAGTTTCAGGTATTCCTCGAAGAGGAACTCGCCCCGCGTGTTGATCGGGGCCACTTTCAATGTGGCGCCGGTCTGCTCGCAGACCATCTGCCAGGGGACGATGTTGGCGTGGTGCTCGAGGGCGCTGACGATGATCTCATCGCCGGCCTTCAGGCGGGGCCGGGCATACGACTGCGCAACGAGATTGATGGCTTCCGTCGTGCCACGGACAAAAATGACTTCCTTGGTCGAGCGGGCGTTGATGAAACGCCGCACGCGCTCGCGGGCGCCTTCAAAGGCCTCGGTTGCAGCCTGACTGAGGGCGTGGACGCCACGGTGGATGTTGGCATGCGAGTGCGTTTCGTATTCCTCGACGGCACGCAACACCGCGATTGGACGCTGAGAGGAGGCTCCGCTGTCCAGGTAGACCAGCGGGCGGCCGTTGACCGTCCGGTCGAGAATGGGGAAGTCCCGGCGGACGCGCTCGACGTCCAGCGTCGGCGTCTTAGCGACCTGAGGGGCCGTTGCAGCCATTACGAATTCTCCTTGGAGGTGTGCGTCGCGCGCTCACCGTTGGTTCCGGGTGTCGCCCCTGCGGGCGCGGCGGCCATCGGATCCTGCGATGCTGCCAGCGCAGCGGACTCATTCAATTGACCGGCCAGGCTCGCCTCGATCTGCCGCCGCAGCTCGGGCACCTCGATCTTGCTGACCACGTCTTCCAGGAACGCCCACTTCAGCAGGCGCAGGGCTGTATCACGGTCCAACCCGCGGGACAGCAGATAAAACAACATGTTGTCGTCCAACTTGCCGGCGGTGGCACCGTGGTTGCACCGGACATCATCCGTGTAGATCTCCAACTGCGGCCGGACATCGATTTCCGCGTCAGTTCCGGCAAGCAACCCGCGCAAAGACTGACTGGAATCAGTGCCGTGAGCCCCTTTGCGGACGACCACCTTTCCGTTGAATGCAACGCGCGCGCGACCACCTGCAATTCCACGGAAACTCTGATCAGTCCGTGCATTGGGAGCAACGTGCTCAACCAGGGCAAATGTGTCGTGGACCTGGTTCTTCCCACCCACCGAGACACTGAACACGCCCACTTCCGACCGTTCGCCCAAGAGTTGAACCTGCACGGTGGATCGAGCGGAGAGGGCGCCCAGGTTCACCATGTGCACCTGGTACTTGGCGTTCTCCGCCAGCTTTGCAGTCAATGTGTCGAACCAGATGGCACGGGAACCCGTCTCCTGGACGCGGTAGTGTTGAACACGGGCGTCGCGGGCAACCTCGACATCAACGGCGCAATTGATGAAATTCGCATCGCTGCCGAAGCTGATGTGCCGCTCGATCAGGCCAACGCGAGCGTTGGCATCGACTTTGAAGTTGATGCGGGGGTAAGAAGCACCAGCCTTGGCTTCCGCGGTGGCGACAAACACCAGCTCAACGCAGATCTGGCAGTCGGTGCCCCGAGCAACGTGGATTTGCACACCGTCGGTGGCAAATGCGGCATTGAGGAGGGCAAACCGCAGGTCGCCGTTCTCGCCACCCACGCGAGCGCCCGAGACGGCCTCGGTCGCGCGGGGGCTGACGGCGTGCGTTGTGACCGTGACGCCTGACTGCGCGTTGACGGACGACAGGGCTGCGTCAAACACGCCGTCGACAAACACGTAGCGTGACTTGCCAATCGCGGTCGGGAGATCGCTGGCCTCGATGGACGGACGGGCGTCGGTGGAGGGCGGGGCGAAGCGCACCTTTTCCAGCGGCCGCAGGTTTACATACTTCCAGTTCTCGTCGCGCGAGGTTGGAAGTCCAACTTCCGACAGCGCGGCGAGCGCACGCTGACGCCGGGGCTCGGCGGCTCCGTCGCCGGCGGCCGCAAACTCGGCGGCAATGCGTGCAGTCAGAGGGCTGGCAGGCACGGAGGCCAGCTTGGGAGTTGCCTGAGAGGCGCTCATCAGGCTGCCTCTTCAATGACCCAGTCGTAGCCGCGCTTTTCGAGCTCCAACGCCAGGGTCTTGTCGCCGCTGCGGGCAATTTTGCCGCGTACCAACACGTGGACGTGATCCGGCACCACGTAATCGAGCAGCCGCTGATAGTGAGTGACGAGCACCACCGACCGGTCCGGTGAGCGCAGCGTGTTGACTCCGTTCGAGACAACCTTGAGCGCATCGATATCCAGGCCGGAGTCCGTCTCATCCAGCACGGCGAGCTTGGGCTCCAACACCAACATCTGGAGAATTTCGTTGCGCTTCTTCTCGCCGCCCGAAAATCCTTCATTGACGCCGCGCGACAGGAAGCTCTCATCCATCTTCATGAGCTTCATCTTCTCGCGCACGAGTGTCAGGAACTCGAACGCATCCACTTCGGGCTGGCCGCGATGCTTGCGTGCGGCATTAAACGCCGCCTTCAGCAGATAGACATTGTTGACGCCCGGGATCTCAACCGGGTACTGGAAGCCGAGAAACACGCCCTCGTGCGCCCGCTCTTCAGGTTCCAACGCCAGCAAGTCCTTGCCATCGAGGGTCACGGAGCCCGCGGTAACCGTATAGCCGGGGCGTCCGGCCAGAACGTGGGCGAGGGTGCTCTTTCCGGAGCCATTGGGGCCCATGATTGCATGCACCTCACCGGTCGGAACCTCGAGGCTCAATCCGTTGAGGACTTTGTTGTCGCCGACGGCGACGTGCAGATTGTCAATTTTCAACATAACTGTTCAGCCCACCGCGCCTTCCAGGCTCACGGCGAGCAGCGCCTGTGCTTCAACCGCGAACTCCATCGGCAGCTCTTTGAATACCGATTTGCAGAAACCACTCACGATCATGTTGACCGCGTCCTCGTGCGCGATACCGCGCTGCACGCAATAGAACAACTGGTCATCGCTGATGCGCGAAGTGCTGGCTTCGTGCTCCACCGTGGCGGAAGGATTTTTCACCTCCATGTAGGGGAAGGTGTGTGCTCCACACTTGCCGCCCATCAACAACGAGTCGCACTGGGTGAAATTGCGAGCGCCCGCAGCGCTCGGCAGGATCTTCACCAGTCCACGATAGGTGTTTTCACCGTGACCGGCCGAGATACCCTTCGAGACGATGGTGCTGCGAGTGTTCTTACCGATATGAATCATCTTCGTACCGGTATCCGCCTGCTGATAGTTGTTCACAGTCGCGACGGAATAAAACTCGCCGATGGAGCCTTCACCGCGCAGTACGCAGCTGGGATACTTCCAGGTGATGGCCGAGCCGGTTTCCACCTGCGTCCAGGAGATGCGCGAGTTGCGGCCGCGGCATTCACCGCGCTTGGTTACAAAGTTGTAAATGCCGCCCACGCCATTGGCATCGCCGGGATACCAGTTCTGGACGGTCGAGTACTTGATGTAGGCATCATCCAACGCCACCAGCTCGACGACGGCAGCATGGAGCTGATTCTCGTCGCGCATCGGCGCCGTGCAGCCCTCGAGGTAGCTGACCTGGGCGCCGGCGTCGGCAATGATGAGCGTGCGTTCAAACTGTCCGGTCTTCGCCGCGTTGATGCGGAAGTAGGTCGAAAGCTCCATCGGGCAACGGACGCCCTTCGGTACATACACAAAGGAGCCGTCCGTAAACACTGCGGAATTCAAGGCCGCGAAGAAATTGTCGGAAGTCGGTACCACGGTGCCGAGATACTGCTCGATCAGGTGGGGATGAGTCTGAACCGCCTCGGAGAACGGGCAGAACACCACCCCGGCGGCCGCCAACCGATCCTTGAAGGTGGTGGCGACGGATACGCTGTCAAACACCGCATCAACGGCAACACCAGCCAGGCGCGCCCGCTCATGAAGCGGCACGCCCAGCTTCGCGTAGGTCTCCAGCAGTTTCGGATCGACCTCGTCCAGGCTCTTCGGGCCGTCCGTTTTTTTCTTCGGAGCGGAGTAGTACGAGATGGCCTGATAGTCGATTGGCGCAATGTTGACGTGCGCCCAATTCGGCTGCGGCATGGTCAGCCAATGGCGCAGCGCCTTGAGCCGCCATTCCGTGAGAAAAGCGGGCTCGTTCTTCTTGCGCGAGATCATCCGCACGACATCTTCGTCGAGACCGGGCGGTACCGTGTCGGATTCAATATCGGTTACAAAGCCGTGCCGATAACCACGATCCATCAAACTTTCGAGCTGCTCTGCAGTCTCACTCATGTCGAATCACTCCAGGCCGGCCAACGCCACGGCTGGCCGCCGTTTTCATCTCTCGGTCGAGCTCCGGCAGCCCGACCTGCGTGGGATCGATCCCCGCAAGCTGTGCCAGGCTCACTTCGTACAGGGAACGCCGGATCGCCAGGTTCAGCCGTTGCCACACCTTGCCTACATGACATGTTGCTTCGAGGTCACAATTGCCATGGCCTACCGAACAATCCGTCAGGGCCACCGGGCCTTCCAATGCATCCAGGATGGCGGCGGCACTGATCTGGGTCGCTGGCTTGGCCAACTGGTAGCCGCCATGCAGGCCCCGGGTGGAGGCCACGAGCCCCGCCCGCTGCAGCTGCTTGAGGAGCTTGCTGACCGTAGGGGCAGCCACGCGCGTCTGCTCGGCCAGGGCCGCCGCGGTATGCAGGTGCTCCGGATCCTGGGCCAGGGCGGCCAGGATGACGGTGGCGTAGTCGGTGAGCTTACTGATTCTCAGCATACAGGACCATTTTAGTACTCTTTGTCGCCCATTCCAAGGTCAACCTTGGCACTGAGCGGCAAAAGTCGCGCCTTTTGCCGCGGGCGGAACGAAGCCTCGGGCGCGGCCTCCGCGGCGGCGTGCCGCCGCCAGTGGACAAATCGCAACCGTAGCCATGCCCCGGAAGGGCGAGAACTTAAATGGGGGCGGATTTGCTATTCTTCGGGATCGACACAGTGAACCGGAGATTCGAATAATGAACGGCGGTGAGCTCGCAAAGATTGCGCAGGCAATGGTGGTCAAGAACAAGGGGATTTTGGCCGCGGACGAGAGCTCCAGCACGATCAAAAAGCGGTTCGACAGCATCAAGCTGGAGTCGACCGAAGAGCATCGCCGCACCTATCGCGAGATGCTGTTTACGGCCCCCGGAGCTGCGGATTACATCAGTGGCGTCATCCTTTATGACGAGACGATTCGACAGAAGGCGAAGGACGGCACGCCGTTCCCCGAGTTGCTGACAAAGAAGGGCATCATCCCCGGGATCAAAGTCGATACCGGCGCGAAGCCGCTGGCAGGTTTCAAAGGCGAGACCATTACCGAGGGTCTCGATGGCCTGCGTGAGCGGCTGGTTGAGTACTACAAACTGGGTGCCCGCTTCGCGAAGTGGCGCGCGGTGATTGATATCGCCGACGGTATTCCAACTCCATTTGCCATCGAGGCGAATGCGCACGCGCTGGCCCGTTACGCCGCGCTCTGCCAGGAAAACAACATTGTGCCGATCGTCGAGCCGGAAGTCCTGATGGACGGCGGCCACTCGATCGAGCGCTGCGAGGAAGTCACCAGCGCCGTGTTGCAAACCGTATTCAACCAGTTGTTCGAGCATCGCGTCCTGCTGGAAGGCATGGTGTTGAAGCCCAACATGGTCATCTCCGGCAAGAAGGCCGCCAACCGCGCGAATGCGGAGCAGGTGGCGGCTGCCACTGTACGGACTCTCAAACGCCACGTGCCGCCTGCGGTGGCGGGAATCGCATTCCTGTCGGGGGGCCAATCCTCCGCGGAAGCCACTCTGCACCTGTCGCTCATGAACAAATCGGGCCCGCTGCCGTGGTCGCTGACATTCAGCTATGGCCGCGCATTGCAGGACGACGCCTTGAAGACCTGGGGTGGTAGCGCAGCCAACTTTGCTGCCGGTCAGAAGGAAATGGCGAAGCGCGCGAAGCTCAACAGCCTCGCTACCACGGGCAGCTATCAGTCCTCCATGGAGAGCCAGGCCGCCTGAGGCGACCCAGCACCGCGCGTGAGAGAATCTGTCCCGCTCAAATATGCGTCTTCGGCGCAGGCTGATGACGCAGTCGTCGACGTGCGCGATGCGCACTACGAAGTCGACGGCCGCGCCATCTTCAACGGACTCAACATAACCGCTCGCCGTGGCCGCATCACCGCCGTGATGGGGCCGAGCGGCACGGGCAAGACAACACTTCTGCGCCTCATCACGGCCCAGATTGCCGCCAGCTCCGGCAGTGTGTCGGTGCTCGGCCAGGACCTGGGCAAGGCGGATAAAGCCGAGATCTACAGCCTGCGCAGGCGGATGGGCATGTTGTTCCAGAACGGCGCGCTTTTGACCGACATGAGCGTGTTTGAGAACGTGGCTTTCCCGGTGCGGGAGAACACGGACCTGCCCGAACCGCTGATCCGCAGGCTGGTGCTGGCCAAGCTGCAGGCGGTGGGCCTGCGCGGCGCCGCGGAGCTGCTGCCGGGCGAGCTGTCAGGTGGCATGGCCCGACGTGTAGCACTGGCTCGCGCGATTGTCATGGATCCTGAAGTTCTGATCTACGATGAGCCGTTTGTCGGCCTGGACCCCATCTCCATGGGTGTCATCCTGCGCCTGATCAAACAGATGAATGTCGCGTTGGGCATTACCAGCGTGGTTGTTTCGCACGACGTGAAGGAGCTCGCAACCATCGCGGACGACAGTTACCTGTTGTCAGGCGGCAAGGTGGTTGCCAGCGGGACGCCGCAGGAGCTCGACCAGAGTGAGTCGCAGATCGTGCACCAGTTCATGAGCGGCGAAGCCGACGGACCGGTGGCCTTTCATTACCCGGCTCCGGACTATTTCGAGCAACTGCTCACGGGCGAGGATCCATGAGCAACGGCCGCGAAGACAACTTTATCGTTGGCGGCATACGCCGGATGGGCGGGAATTTCCTGTTCCTGTTCCGGCTGCTGGGCCAGAGCGTGCCGGCGTTCGGACGGCCCGGCCTGATCATTGCGCAGATCTACAACGCGGGCGGGCGCTCGCTCATCATCATCATGTTGTGCGGGCTGTTTGTCGGCATGGTGTTGGGATTGCAGGGCTTTCAGCTGCTGCAGCGGTTCGGCTCGGAGGAGGCGCTCGGCTCAGCCGCGGCTCTTGGCCTCATCAAGGAGCTGGGTCCCGTGGTGACGGCCCTGTTGTTTGCCGGCCGCGCGGGAACCGCGTTGACATCGGAAATCGGCCTGATGCGGGCCACGGATCAGCTCACGGCCATGGAAATCATGTCTGTCGATCCGATGCGTTATGTCGCAGCCCCACGATTTCTCGGCGGTGTAATTGCAATGCCCCTGCTTGCCGCCATATTCAGCGTGGTAGGCCTGTTTGGCGCGCAGCTCATCGGGGTTCAGCTGATGCACGTGGACCAGGGCGCGTTCTGGTCGCAACTGCAGGGTTCCGTGGGAATGCGGGACATCAACGAAGGTCTGGTGAAAAGCGCAGTCTTCGGAATCAGTTGCAGCCTGATTGCGGTCCACGAGGGCTACAACGCGGCTCCCACCGCGGCGGGTGTGGGGCTTGCGACGACGCGGACGGTAGTCGCATCGTCAGTGATGACGTTGCTGCTCGATTATGTTTTGACCGCTTTTTTCCTATAGACCCAAACAGAGATCCAATCGCCATGCGTGCCAATCGAACACTGGAAATCGGGACGGGGATGTTCGTCCTGCTGGGCTTCGCGGCGCTGTTTTTCCTCACCACCCAGTTGCCCAGCAGCGGCGTCAAGCTCGGGGGCTCGAAATCCGGGTACCACGTTACCGCCGAGTTCGACAACATCGGGGATCTGAAGGTGGGCTCGCCCGTTACTATCGCAGGGGTCCGCGTGGGTGATGTGAGCGGAATCCGCTTCGATCCCAAGTCGTTCAAAGCGGTGGTGACGTTGCGGATCGACAAGCAGTACAACCAGATCCCGGATGACAGCTTTGCCAGCATCCAGACCCAGGGGTTGCTGGGCGGCAAATACATCGGTTTCAGCCCGGGTGGCTCGGACACGAATCTCAAGGACGGCGGCCGGGTGGAGCAGACCCAGTCGGCCATTGTGTTGGAGAGCCTGATCAACAAGCTGTTTGCCAGCTTCGCCGACAAGTCCGGCAGCAATGGCGGCAACGGTGGCAATCAGGGGGGCAACGGCGCCAACGATCAGGGCAGCGGCAACAACAGTCAGCAGCAAGGAACCAAGAAATGAAACTTTCGACGCTTCTCGCGGCAGGCGCATTGATCGCCGGCGCGGCTCTCAATTGCGATCTCGTCATGGCGCAGGCCGCACCCGCACCGGCCGCGGCCAATGCGACCGCCCAGCAGCCCAGCGAAATTGTGCAGGCTTCGGCCCAGGGCATTCTGAAGGACCTGGACGCCAACCGGGACATGTACAAGAAGGATCCCTCCAAGGTGTCCGCGCTGGTCGACAAGTACCTGCTGCCGCATTTCGACACTGAATACGCGGCTCGGCTCGTGCTCGCAAAGTATTGGCGCACGGCGACGGATGATCAGAAGAAGCGCTTCATTGATGCCTTCTATCATTCGCTGTTGAGCAACTACGGCAGTGCGCTGGCTGAGTTCACCGCTGACCGTTTGAAAGTGTTTCCCACGAATGTCTCGCCCACGGATGACCATGCAACAGTCCGTACCGAGGTCAAGCGTGACAACGGCGACCGCATCGCCGTCAACTACGAGCTGCGCAAGGAGCCGACCGGCTGGAAGGCTTATGACGTCAATATTGACGGAATCAGCTACGTGAAAAGCTATCGCGAGGACTTCGGCACGCAGATTGACCAGAAGGGCATCGAGTCGGTGATCACCCGGCTGCAGAAGGGCGAAAAGCCCGACAGCATCAAGAAGACCACGGACAAGACCTCGTGAGAGAAGAGGCCGCGGCCCCTGTTGAGCTGACTGAAAGCGCGCCGGGGCAATTCCTGGTACGCGGCCCCCTCACATTTGCCACGGCCCGGCTCGCCCGTGAGAAAGGGTTGGCGGTGTTTGGATCCGTCAGTTCCCGGGACCTGCGGGTTGATTGCAGCGGTATCACTGCCTCGGACAGTGCCGGGATGACCGTGTTGTTGGATTGGCTGTCCTGCGCCAAGCGCAACGGCCGTTCATTGCATTACGGGAACCTGCCAGAGCAGGTTCAGGCGATCGCACACATCAGTGACGCGCTGGAGCTGTTGGAGAAGGGCGTCTAACACGCCCATCGGCGTCCGGCATCGGGCCCGCGCGCCGGAGCTTTACTTCGGCAGCGGCGCAGCGCGATACATTGGCTCGTCGGACCGCCTTCGGGGCCGGTGCTACTTTGGTGGCTCCGGCGGCGTGGTCGACGGCTGAGGCGGGGTGCCTGGCGGCGTGCTCGATGGCTGCGTCGGGGCGCTCGTATCATCCCCGCCTGACTCCTCGATGATCCGTTTCTCTTCGTCCAGCCGCTCCTGTTCCTGCTTCTTGCGATCCTCGTCCGACAGCTTGCCATCGGTGACTTCGTACTGCCGGCGCTGCAGGTAGGCATTCCTCAGGAATGCGTACGGATCATACGACTCGTCCAGCAAACGGTCCTGTGGCAACAGGCGATAGCGGATGTCGATCACGTCCACGCCGTAGATGCCGTAGCGGATGTAGTTGTTGTTGACGTAACTGAGCGGGCTCATGAAGCCGTCGCCGATCCGGCCGATACCATCCCGCACATCCGACGGTCCGAGAATCGGAATCATGAGGTACGGACCGGGATGAGCTCCCCAGTATCCGAATGTCTGCCCGAGATCCTCGTTGTTCTTCTGCAGCCCTACCTTGGTGGCTGGGTCGAACAGGCCACCGATGCCCACGGTCGAATTCAACAGGAAGCGGCCGGTGTCCGAGCCGAATCCCTTGAACTTCAATTGCAGCAGGTCGTTCGCCATGGTGACCGGATAGAACAGGTTGTCCATGAAGTTGGACACGCTCGTGCGCACGGGACCCGGCACTACCTTCTGATAACCGCGTGCCACGGGGCGCGCGATCGCATGGTCGAGTGCCATGTTGACCTTGAAGGTCGTGCGATTCACTCGCTCCCAGGGGTCGCGGGGGTCGCGTTTGGAGTTGGGTGGAAGGGATGCGCACCCGAACGCGCTCAGGCAGGCGAGGGCAAGCAGAGTGACCCGGGTTGTTTTGTGCATCGTTTGACGAGACCTGCGTAGTGCGGCTGAGGAGCCTGTCTGACTAATGTTCGCCTGCTGCGGGCGGCCGGGGGCGCCTAGCCCGCAGCGGCATCTTTGGGCGATCCTTTCACTTACATAGTGTCGACTATGCGCGTGAAAGGATCGCCCAAATCTGCTCGCTGTGGGCCGCCCTCGCGACGGCGCCCATTAGTCAGACAGGCTCCTGAAGCGCCGCCGTGTGCCAATAGTGCCGCGATTGTACCAGCAGTGTCAGGTCGTGCGGCCGATCCACCCCGGATGGGGGAGCCGCTACATCGGGCTAATCGGGCCTGCTCCCTTTGGGAGAGGGTTTTGGCGATGATCCGTGCGGCGGATGCGACCAGCCGCCGCTACACAATGTTACCCAGGGTTACCCGGGCATTACTGAGTGTTACTTACGCGCCGCAACCGCGAGTTCTGCAGGTATTCGCGCACTTCATCCAGCCGCGCCTGGTAGCGCGCGCGTTGTACCGAGCTCAGGTTGGGAGTCGACAGGGCCAGGGCGAGCTGTTGAGCGGCCATCTGGAGGTTGCCGCCGGAAATCTGGTACTCGCCCATGTAGAAATACGCATCCCCCGGATCGCCCGCGGCACTGGCCGCGAGCGCAATCAACCGGATCTGCTCGGGAGTTGGCGGGACGTTGTTGAATAGATCCAGCAGTACGGTGTGCGCTTCGGCGGCGCGCCCCGCCTTCATCAGGGCTTCTGCGTAGCGAATTGTAACCGGCACATTGCGCGGAAACAGCTGTACGCCGTGGCTCAGTGTCGCAACCCCGTCGTTGGTCTGTCCCGCTTTGACCTGCGCCTGACCCAGCGCGGCATGGAGCAATGTCAGGCTGTCGTGCTGCTCAACCAGCTTGTCGAGAATCTTCTCCGCTTCCACGGGCCGGTTGTCGACCATCAATGCCAGCGCTTCGCCGTAGCGGGTGCCGATGTCGCTGCTGTTCTTCTGCAGCCTCGCCTGATAGAACTTCTCAATATCCTGATCGCCCGGCGCTGTCAGAACACGCACGCGCTCGCGGACCAGCAGGTAGTTGATCGATTCCTTCACTTTCTGCGGCCCGAACTGCGCGGCGCGCGCACGGGCCTCCGCGATACGCACTGCCGTCACCGGGTGGTCCTGCAGCATGGCCGGAATATAGGTTCCGGCGAGCCCTTCGGTGCGACCGATGGTCTCGAAGAAATTGGCCATGGCGCGGGTGTCGAAGCCGGCGCCGGCCAGGAAGCTGATGCCGACGCGATCGGCCTCGGCCTCGTTGTCACGGGTGAAGTTGATTTGCTGCTGCACGGCCAGGCCCTGCGCCGCGGCAATACCGCCCTCGATGGCCTGACCGCCGCCACCGCCGAGGGTGCCCAACAGAATGGCGGCCAACATCGCGGCCGCCGTTGTCAGGCTCTGTTGACTCTGCGCACGGATGGCCCGGGCGATGTGATGTTGAGTGACGTGCGCCATTTCGTGCGCCATGACACTCGCGAGCTCCGACTCGCTGTGCGTCTGAATGATCAGTCCCGCGTTGATACAGATGAAGCCGCCCGGCAACGCGAACGCGTTGATGGCCGTGTCCTTCACCGCGAAGAGCTGGAAGTGGGGCGCGCCGTCGGGCGCCTGAGTCGCCAGCCTCGAGGCCAGGGCATTCAGGTACTCCGTGACCTCAGGATCTTCGAGGATCCCGTTCTGGTCGCGGATCTGCTGAATCACCATGGCGCCCAACTGGTACTCGTCCGAGCCGGACAGCATCGCGGAGGCCGGGCTGCCGATATCGGGCAGCTCCGGGGGATTGGGGAGGGTGATAGGGTCGTCAGCCGCCGCCACCGTAGTGAACGTCGTCAGGGCGGCCATAACGCAAAGCAGCAGGGGACGCATTATTCAGCTTCGACCGTGCAGTGACGGTCAGAGTTTCCTCGAGAGATACCTACATGATGTCCGAGGCGAAATCTGCCAGTCGCGACCTTTCACCGCGTACCAGCGTGATATGGCCCGAATGGGGCCAGCCACGGAACCGATTTACAGCATAAGTCAGGCCGGACGTCATTTCCGTGAGATAAGGCGTGTCGATCTGAGCGATATTGCCCAGGCACGCGACCTTGGTGCCGGGGCCCGCGCGGGTGATCAGGGCCTTCATCTGCTTGGGCGTGAGGTTCTGGGCCTCGTCCAGGATAATGAACCGATTCAGGAAGGTTCGCCCGCGCATGAAGTTCAGCGATCGGATTTTGATCCGGTTGCGGAGCAGGTCGTTCGTGGCTGCCCGGCCCCAGTTCCCGCCTTCCTGGCTGCCCGTGAGCACCTCCAGGTTGTCCATCAGGGCGCCCATCCAGGGCTCCATCTTTTCCTCTTCCGTGCCCGGCAGAAAGCCGATGTCTTCGCCCAGAGGAATGGTCACGCGCGTCATGATGATCTCGACGAAGCGGTTCGACTCCAGCGTCTGCATGAGGCCCGCAGCCAGCGTGAGCAGGGTCTTGCCGGTACCGGCGGGACCCAGAATGGTCACGAAGTCGATTTCCGGGTCCATCAGCAGGTTGAGCGCAAAATTCTGCTCGCGATTGCGGGCGACGATGCCCCATACGTTGTGGCGTTCGTTCCGATAGTCGCGCAGCAGCTCAATAGTGGCCTTGTTGCCGGAGCGCTTGCGGACAATTCCCTCGATGCCCTCGGGAGTGTCTTCGTACACACATTCGTTCGGCTGCCATTGCTCCACGGACGGTCCTGAGAGCTCATAGAACGTCTTATCGCCGTCTTTCCACGAACGGATGTCCTTGCCGTGCTTTTCCCAGAAGTCCTGGGGAAGAGCCGTCATTCCGTTATAGAGGACGTCCGAGTCCTCCAGCGTCTTGTCGCTGTAGTAATCCTCTGCGTGCACGCCGAGAACGGCTGCCTTTATGCGCAGGTTGATGTCTTTCGAAACGAGAATGACGCGCGCGTCCTGCCTTTCCTTTTGCAGCGCGAGCGTCTGTCCGAGAATCACATTGTCGGCGGCCTGGCCCGGAAGACTGTCGGGAAGCACTGCCTGCAGCTGACGAGTCTGGAAAAACAGCCGGCCCGTGGACGGCTTTTTGCCGTGATTGCCAGAGTATCCGCTCGGAAGCTGCAGCCCACGATCAATGTGTTCTTTCGTGGCGTCGCGAATCATCTCATCGAGGAAGCGTGAGACCTGGCGAACGTTGCGGGACGCTTCCGACAGTCCCTTCTTGTGAGCGTCGAGCTCTTCGAGCACGACCATCGGCAGATAAACGTCGTGTTCTTCGAAGCGGAATATCGAGGTGGGATCGTGCATGAGCACGTTCGTATCGAGCACGAACAACCGGCGCCCGTCGCGGGGCCTGGTTTTGATTTCACGTGAATCGCCGGGCGCCGTATTCGTCAGGGCGCTTGCCGGTCCCGGATCAGAGAGACTTCGCTGCTTCAAGAACTTCCTCCGCGTGGCCCGGTACTTTCACCTTGCGCCATTCGCGCCGCAGGATGCCAGTGCCATCCAACAGAAACGTGCTGCGCTCGATTCCCATGTACTTCTTACCGTACAGACTCTTCTCCTGGATGACATCGAACAGCTTGCAGGCTTTCTCGTCCGCATCGGACAGGAGCGGGAAGGGAAGCTTTTCCTTCTCGACGAACTTGTCGTGCGACTTCACGCTGTCGCGCGAGATGCCGATGATGTCGACGCCTGCCTTGCGGAACGCGCTGTGCAGATCCCGGAAATCCTGGCTCTCACGGGTACAGCCGCTCGTCATGTCCTTGGGATAGAAGTAGATCACCAGCTTGCGGCCGGCGGCCCCCTTCAGTGACCAGGTGCCGTCGCCGTTCGTGGGCAGCGAAAAGTCTTTCAACTTGCTGCCAATTTTGGGTGCTGCCATTCGTTAAGATTTCACCGGTTCGAGGATTGCGTCCAGGTTGAGCGAGTCGCAGAACTCCATGAATTCCTCGCGCAGGTGCGCCACGTGAATTCGGCTCGGCACGTTCACGATCATCTGAACTGAGAACATCGGTGCCCCCGTATGAGCGGCGGGATAGCTTCGCGTGGAAACTTCCGCGATATCGATGCCGCGGCTCGAGAAGAAGCCCGACAGCCCCGATACGATCCCGGTCTGGTCCAGGCACACGACATCAATGGAGTACGGGAGCATGTCCGTGCGCGCGGCACGGGGCTCCGTCCTCTTCAGGTGAATACTGAGGCTGCTGGTTTCGGCGAGGCGTTTGAGCTCGGTTTCGAGCTTCGCAAGCGCATGCCAGTTTCCTGACACGAGGAGCAGCATCGCGAACTCGGTTCCGAGGCTCGCCATGCGGCTTTCACTTATGTTGCCACCGCACTCGCTGATTACTCGCGTCAGCTCGTGAACCATCCCCGTGCGGTCGCCACCGATCGCCGAAACGGCCAGGTGCTGCTTCATCTGCGTGTGTTTTTCATTCCATCGTCTACGACAGGCATTGTAGCAGGTGAGGCTCCTCGCCACAGCTCGTACAGCTTGCCTAGGCCGAGCGCCGGCTCGTAACATGCGGGCCGCGAACTTCTAGGAAGATCAATGTTTTCAGGCAGTCTGGTCGCGATAGTAACGCCCATGCGGCCGGATGGTGCCGTCGATTTTGGTGCATGGGAGCGCCTTCTCGACTTCCACGCGGCCAGTGGCACGAGTGGGGTCGTGGTCGGCGGCACCACCGGCGAGTCCGCGACCTTGAGCGATTCCGAATTGTGGGAGCTCACTGAACGAGCTTGTGCTCACGTTCGCAAGCGCATGCAGGTGATTACGGGCGTGGGAACCAGCAGCACCGCGGGCACTGTCGAACGTGCACGCAAGTTTGCCGAACTCCCGATCGACGCCGTACTCGTTGTTACGCCGGCTTACAACCGTCCGACCCAGGAAGGTCTGTATCAGCATTTCGCCGCGGTGGCTCGTGCGGCGCGCGCACCCGTGATCATGTATAACGTGCCCGCGCGAACGGCAGTCGACATGCTCCCGGATACGGTGCAGCGACTCTCGCAACTTCCAGGGATCGTCGCGGTCAAAGAGGCCGTGCCCGACCCGGAGCGGGTGCGGAAGCTGGTCGACATCTGCCCGAAGGATTTTGCGGTCCTGAGCGGTGACGATGCGACCACGCGCCGCTCCGTACTGGCTGGCGCGAAGGGGGTCATATCCGTTACCGCCAACGTCGCCCCACGCGCGATGTCGGACATGGTTGCGGCCGCATTAAAAGGCGACGCTACCGCAGCCGCACAGCTCGATGAGCCGATTGCGGCGTTACATCGCGACCTGTTTCTGGAAGCGAATCCAATTCCCACCAAGTGGGCGTTGATGCGGATGGGAATGATCGGGAGCGGCATCCGTTTGCCGCTGACAGAGCTGTCTGCGCAGTATCAGCCGGCTGTCCTGGCTGCGTTGAGTACTGCGGGAGTTTTATAGGTTGAGCACGAGTTTTTTGACGAGGCAACGCCTGGCGCTGTTGGGTGTTTTAGCGGCTATTGTGGGTCTCTCGGGTTGCCAGCACCTGCGCAATCTGGGTGGCTCCTGCCACGACACCAAGCCCTACATGAAGGCCCGGAGCGTCGCTCCCCTCAAGATCCCTCCCGGCCTCGACGCCCCGGACAGCTCAAACGCGCTGAAGGTCCCGGCCCTCAACACGCCCGAGCCGCCGCGCAGGGGCAAGAAGGACCCCTGCCTGGACGCGCCGCCGCCGTTCAATGTGCCAAAGCAGGCGCCTCCGCAAGCCTGAACGTGTATGATCCGCACCCCGCCCGCCTGTGCGGCGGGCGTGTTCGAAAACGCTTGAGGGAATAAGCGTAAGTAGTTGATTGGTTGGACAGATGGCCGAGCGGTCGAAGGCGCTGGATTGGAAATCCAGTAACATCTTCACGGGTGTTCGTGGGTTCGAATCCCACTCTGTCCGCCACTAGTCGGTGCCTGCGTTCCGGCGACCCGGTGCGGACCATCGGCGGATGCACTTGTGATGAGTGGGATAACACCCGCAGGGTGCCCACATCAGCCCGCGTCTTACCTCATGCCGTGGTGGCCAAATGTGCGCGCCGCGTGATGTTGGCAACACCCTGAGGGCGCCGAAAGGGCGAGCGCAGCGATTAAGCTCTGTCCGTCCCCCAGCGGCTTCGATACGTTCGTTGAGCTTTCGCCGCTCCTGCAAAGAGGCTGTCCCATACCCACGGGGACGATTTATGCCGAACCGCTACCACTTCGAGCAGCTCGGGCTTCAATGAGGCCGCGGCTCAACGCCGCGCGCAACCCTGGTCTATGTAGGGGGACTGGATGTCGGCGCGTGGCTTCAATGAGGCCGCCGCTCAACGCCGCGGGCAACCCAGGCTGAGGACTTCGACCTGGGCGTGATTGGCATGCTTCAATGAGGCCGCGGCTCAACGCCGCGGGAAACGGTGCGCGGTCAGCCCTATGACTACGTGCACGCGCGGCTTCAATGATGCCGCGGCTCAACACCACGGGAAACGATTGAAGAATTGGTCGCGGCTCGCGAGGCGGTCAAGCTTCAATGAGGCCGGGACTCAACACCACGGGAAACCCGTCAAGGTGTCGAATGCGAAAATCGCAGGCTGGCCTACGCTTCAATGAGGCCGCGGCTCAACGCCACGGGAAACTCCCCTGACGCTGGTGATGGCGGACTTAGATCACTTACTTCAATGAGGCCGCGGCTCAACACCACGGGAAACGCCGGTAATCGTCGCCGTGCACCACGGCTCGGCCGCGCTTCAATGGAGCCGCGGCTCAACACCACGGGAACAGCCGCCCTCGAAAACAATGCCACCACAGCAACTTACCACGGAACTTGCGAGGGATGACCTTAAAACCCATTCCCATAGCACTAAGAGAGCGCTCCGAGAGGCGCCGGAAACGAGATAACATACTGATTGTTAAAGAACTATTTTCCGCGAGCACTTCCCGGCGACTGGCGCAGCATCCGACCCCTAGCGTGCCGAAGGCAGCTATCTCAGACGCGCTCATTGCGGCATAGATTTAGCACGAACGGTCGTGCTATTTTAAGCCATGGTTATCACCTCGAGCACTGAGAAGGGGAGCGCCACCCGGGAATTGATTCTCGCGCGGGCGTACGAGCTGGCGCAGGAAGGAGGAGTCGAGTCGCTATCGATCGGGACCGTGGCGATCAGCGCCGGGATGTCCAAGAGCGGGGTATTTGCGCACTTCGGATCCAAGGAGCAGTTGCAGTTGGCGCTGCTCGAGTCTGTGGGAGTCCGTTTTGTGGAATTCGTCAGGGCTCCAGCTCTGCGCGAACCCCGTGGATTGCCGCGGCTGCGCAAACTGACCGAGCGATGGTGTGAGTGGTCGCGCGCTCATCGAAGCGGGTGCGTCCTACTCAGTGCTGCGGTGGAGTACGACGGCCGCCGCGAGGGAGCGATACGTGATCACGTGCTGCGTCAACAAGCGGGTTGGCGTGACGAGGTCAGACGTACGATCCAGTTGTCAGTCGATGAGGGGCACCTTAGAACGGACACGGACACAGCGCAGCTCGCGTTTGAAATCTACAGTCTGATGTTGGGTCTCCATCACGACGCCGGTCTGTTCGGTTACGGCGAGGCTCGCCACCTGACCGAGCTAGCGCTCGAGAGGCTGTTCGCCAGTTATCGACCCAACGCACCGGAGGCACATCAGTGATCAAGTACGGTCAATCCCGGAAGCAAATCAAACGCCTGAAACTGGGTCTTTTGCGCGTCGGCTTTGCACTGGGTGGACACTTCGTCCCGCGACAGACTGTCGAGTTCGCGGCCCGTCTCTTCGCTACTCCCTATGACAGCAGCCGCTCGCGTGCACGCGCTGTTCAGGTGGACGACGAAATGCAGCGGTGCGAGATCACGGTGGGCGAGCAGACTATTGCTACATACGTGTGGGGTGAGCCCGCTCGGGAGCCTTACGCTCTCCTCGTGCATGGTTGGTCGAGTTTTGGTCTTCGTTTCCTTCCATGGGTTGCACAGCTACGCCAGGCTGGCCTGGCGGTCGTCACATTTGATCAACCGGCGCATGGTTGCAGTACCGGCGAGTTGTGCACGCTTCCTGATTTCATCAACACGATTCATGCGATCGGGCGTCGCTATGGTATTGCCGCACTGGCTGTCGGGCATTCGCTTGGGGGAGCTGCGGTGACGCTCGCACAGGGGGAGAGTTGGCACGCCGAGCGCGTTGTGATGATCGCTCCGGCGGCTGACATGTCGGCGCAGGCCGAACGCTTCATGCGTCATATGCGGCTCGGCGAGCATCTGCGTGAGGGCTTCTTTGGTTGGCATGAGCGTACCACTGGAGTCAACGTGGGTGATTTGGAGGTGCGTCGATATCTTCCTGCATTGGGGCTGCCGTGTTTGATCGTGCACGACCTCCATGATCGCGAAGTGCCCTGGGGTGACGGTGAGCTCTATGCTCGGCACTGGCACAACGCACGGCTCCTGACGACACAAGGGCTCGGCCACCACCGGGTGTTGGATGCACCCGATGTGATGGAAGCGGTGCTCGCGTTCGTGCGGGGCGAATGCAGGGGAGAGCGCATCGTGGGTTCTCCGAATCTCCCGTATGGTTTTGCGTAGATGTAATTCCCGCTCACAGCATGCCGTTTCGCCAGCCTGGTGCTCGCCGCGCTTTGGGGCACCAGCCGCGCCACGCCCATCGTCGGAGCTGGCCATCGGGCCACGGCCCGCGCGAGTGCAGTGAGTAATCCCCCTCACTCTGCCCGCGTCTTTCAGATGCCCCCATTGGAAGCTGGCCCAGATCCGTGATTCGCCCGAAAAATTGCGAGCTCGCAACCGTGCTGAATTCCCCGAGCTATCGAAGAACGGCCTAGACGCGTGGCAAATCGAGTGCGCCAGCCAGTCATGCATAGCACGACGGCATTCTAGACGTACGCTAAGAGGAGGTTTCTGCGGTGCCGGCCAGGAGCCGGTTCTCTTCCGGGCAGCCCGACGTTCGATTTTCCCAAGAAGCCAGATGCGACCGAACGGTTGTCGACTTTGTCGGCTGATAGCGCCAACGGTGTTGTCCGGTACCTACACGCGCAGTTGAAGCGTTAGATCTTAGGGGCCGCTTCGCAATCAATTACAACGTGTGCAGCGGACGTGCGTGCTGCAATTGTCATGGTTCGCTGTCGAAATTCGTGCGTGATCTCCTATAAAAACAGACTACTGCGTAGATCTGTTTGGCGCTGCACGCTAATTAAAGACGCCGAAGTTGCCTATTTTGATTTGTGTAAGCACGTATGCAACGTTGTTTGTGTTGAGTTTAGATGTTAGATTGTTGATTAGAATTCGTGCCAGTTCACGCCTGGAAGCACGGCCACCCTTGTGTCGAACTCCCCCGGCGCGCCCCGCAGGCAATGCTAAGACTCGATGCCTGAATATGGTTGTCAGTTGACAACCGAACGCAGGCGAAATAATCTAAGGTAACTGTGCATGGGACGAGCGAGACATCCGAAGAAGGAAGTCGAGGACGCAATTCAATATGCCGAAGCCAGCGGTTGGCGTGTCGAAGTAGGCGGCAGCCACGCCTGGGGCAGGATTTATTGTCCGTACAATGATGCAGAGTGTCGTTGCCGAGAGTTCTGTATCACCAGCGTCTGGAGTACTCCAAAGAATCCCGGTAACCATGCGAGGCAGCTGAGGCGCGTAGTTGACAACTGTGCGGTCCGGCAACGGATTGAAGAGAGCGAGAAAGGAGTTCCGACTCGGAGTAACTGAGCCATGGAATACGAGTTCGAATTGAGATTCAAGATTCCGGCGGATAGCTCGGATATCGAGAGGGTAGTCGAACGTCTGGGTGAAGCGGCATGTGATGACGCCCTGATTGGCATTGGTCAACCGGGACGGATTGCATTGAAGTTCACTCGCGAGGCGAAGTCCGCGAAGCAAGCCATCGTGAGTGCTCTCGAGGACGTGAAGAGGGCTATTCCAGCGGCCAAGCTCATTGAGGCAGGGCCGGATTTTGTGGGTCTGACTGATGTAGCGGAACTGTTAGGCGTATCGCGTCAGAACGTCAGAAAGCTGATGCTCACACATGCCGCGAGCTTCCCCGCTCCGGTTCACGAGGGTAGCGCAGCCATTTGGCACTTGGAACCTGTGCTTCAGTGGCTTCGAAGCAAGGGCGGCTACAACATCAGCGAACCGCAGATCGATGTTGCGCATATCTCTATGCAAATTAATCTGATCAAAGCAGTCGAACGTCTCGAACTTCGTATGCAACGCGAAGTTCGGAGTTTGCTTGTGTAGGTCGGGTGCAGTAGGTTCATTTGCCGCAGCAGCCCAATAATGGCAGAAACTTCCAGGCACCGACAGGATGTTGGGCCAGCGCGCCATGTTCCTCATGAAGCTCGGCAGCTGCGCTGCGCGAAGTGGCAGTGAGTTCCATGACGCGCGAAGGACGCAGGTCTGGAAAACGTCCGGACTGTTATTCCCGCTGAATTGCGATCAGTAAATCCTGAAACGCCGGTTCGAGGTGGGGCCTCGTCGTGGGCGATTCGGAGTGCCTTGTCCCACGAATCCTGCGTGCAGCCGCTTGCTCTTGAATCCTATTCCATAGCCGCTGAAAAGCAAACGTGGGCCGATCATGTCGACGGTTCCGCAGGTCACGGCTTCCCGGGGCGGGTCGAGCAACCATTCGCGTCAACACCCGGAGGGCGGCCCCGAAGGGGCGAGCGCAGCGAGTAATCCCATCTGCCCTCCATACCTCGGCGCCTTGGATTCCCCGTCGCAAGCCTTTACCTGGGGTGGATAACGACCGCAGGGTACCCACCTCAGCCCACGTTTCACCTCATGACGTGGGGCCAGAGTGCCGGGCCGCGATGGAAAGGTAATCATTCGCTTCGGTCGGTTTGTCGGAGACAGAAGGATAATGTGTTGCCGAAGGTGGGCCACTGGACGCCGCGTTTCTGAACAGGTGGGGCCACTGGACTCGCCCTGAAGGGCCGCAGCCCCGCCATGGGCGTCCATGCAACCTGGTTTCAAAGAGGTTGAGGCTCGGTACCACGGACGATCAATGAGGCGTTTCGGTATAACCGACCTCCCAACTGGTTCAATGAGGCCGCGGCTTGCACCACGGGAAACAGCACGCTGGCGTTATTCGTTTCAACCCGATCGGAGGTTCAAAGAGGCCGCGGCTCAACGCCACGGAAACGCCGGAAGGGATAGAACCCGATCGATACGGCACCGGGCTTCAATGAGGCCGTGGCCCAACACCACGGGAAACGAGCAGTTCAACGGCAACTTGATCGCCCAGCCAGTTGCTTCAATGATGCCGTAGATCGGCACTACGGAAAGCAGCCACCGCGCAGCAATAAAACCAATTCTGATTGTTAAAGAGGTCTTTCGCGCAAGCGATGTCGGGCGCCGGCGCACCGGGCAACGTCGCAGATAGACTATCCAACTCCAGCCAATAACCCGAATCCACAGTGCCGGCCGGAGCCTACCGCAATCGGGCCTGGAATCCTGACGTTGCCATTGAACCTGATTCTCAGATGTACGGACGATTGGTTGGCCAAATGCTTCGGCCGAATGTGTCCTGAGCAACGACCGCGGGCGTGAGGAAAGTAGGCGGGCGTCATCTTATGGAAATAACTGAACGGACTCCACTCAGACTCGCAGCAAGCAGCCCAGGGGCTCGTGCAAGCTTCAATGAGGCCCGCGGCTCAACACCACGGGAAACTCAGGTAACGGTTCAGCGAGCAGTTCATGCTCAACCACCTTCAATGTGGCCGCGCCTTAACACTACGGGAAAGTGCATGATCTGGAGCATTTCGTCGCTGACCTTGTCCCTTCAATGCCGCCGCGGTTCAGGGCCGCGGAAAATAACGGACGGATACAGCCGCGGAAATCGACCTTTTGCGGGCTTTGATGCTGCCGCGGAAAACTCGAGATTCATGACGTAACATTGCGGCGGATCTTGCTTCGAAGACGCGACGGCTCAACACCACGAGAATCCTCGCCCGATGCGACTGTCGGAGCCGGGGTGCCAACGCTTCAATGAGGCCGTGGCCCAACACCACGGGAGACGCCGCCGGAGATGTCCCCGAAGGTCACCTTGCCGTTGCTTCAATGAAGCCGCGGGTTACACCACGGGAAACCGGGGGTGGAAGGGATTTCACAGCAGTCGGTGCCATGCTTCAATGAGGCCGCGGCTCAACACCACGGGAAACACGAGCAGGGCGAGCAGCTCGAAATGCTGCAGGTCGCGGCTTCAATGAGGCCGCGGCTCAACGCCACGGGAAACGGCGTCGGTTTGGCGCTCGCGTATGCGGGTGCAGAGCTGCTTCAATGAGGCCGTGGCTCAACGTCACGGGAAACGCGACGCGCCTTTTGAGGCGATCTACGGACGTCTCGTCGCTTCAATGAGGCCGCGTGGTGCTCGGCCGCGCCGGGTTCATCTGCGTGGTCGCGGCTTCAACACCACGGGAAACTCGCCAACGGCGACACCAACTACGTCGCTAAGCAGCTTCAATGAGGCCGTGGCCAACACTATGGGAAACCATCATCTGTCTGACCGACCGTGGCAACGAGTTCCGGCTTCAATGAGGCCACGGAGCAGCGCCACGGGAAACTCGAATATCGCCGTACTGGATCTGGACATCATTGTATCGCTTCAGTGAGGCGGCGGCTCAACACCGCGGGAAACGCGAAGCGGGAGTTGCCGCAACGCTGCGCTTCAATGAGGCCGTAGATCGGCACTACGGAAAGCAGCCGCCGCGCACCAATGAAGCCAATTCTGATTGTTAAAGAGCTCTTTCGCGCAAGCGATGTCCGGCGCCGGCGCACCGGGCAACGTCGCAGATAGACTATCCAACTCCAGCCATCAATCCGAATCCATAGTGCCAGCGGGAGCCCATCGCAATCGGGCCCGGAATCCTGGCGCTGCCATTGAACCTGATTCTCAGATGTACGGCCGATTGGTTGACCAAATGCTTCGGCCGGATGTGTCCTGAGCAATGACCGCGGGCGTGAGGAAAGTAGGCGGGCGTCATCTAGGAAATAACTGAACGGACTCCACTCAAACTCGCAGCAAGCAGTCCAGGGGATCGCGCAAGGTTCCAACACCACGGGAAACTAAGATATCGGTTCAGCGAGCAGTTCATGCTCAACCACCTTCAATGAGGCCGCGGCTCAGCACCACGGGAAACGCCCGGATTCTGATCTCCGCGCCGCGACCCTTGTCGCTTCAATGAAGCTGCGGCCTCAACACCACGGAAATCTCAAATGCGACGGCGCTCGCAGGTGTGATTGAACGGCTTCAATGAGGCCGTGGCTGAACACCACGGGCGACCTTTAGCAATCTGGAGTTGGTATCGATCGCTCCGATGCTTCAATGAGGCCGTGGCTCAACACCACGGACGACCGCGCACATCCGGCAGGTATTTGATGTGATCGCGCACGCTTCA
>Ga0207703_10001266_pt1 | contig 23532 bp, 20 predicted proteins | sample KBSSwiS12_FD_184304 | JGI IMG/M metagenome (GOLD analysis project Ga0207703, IMG submission 184304) | Switchgrass rhizosphere microbial communities from Kellogg Biological Station, Michigan, USA - KBS Switchgrass S1-2 (SPAdes) (version 2) | ecosystem: Host-associated > Plants > Roots >...
CCGTCGAACATGCCCATCGCCCACGTGCAGGCGCCGATGGTCGGCGTGCCAACCGGCGAGATGCAAAACGGCGTCCCGGTTTATCGGCTGCCGTCGGTGACCGTGGCCGTGAGCCGCAGCGCCGAGCTCGCCAAAATCGCGCGGGAAGAGCAACTCGCGTCGAAGTGAGCCGTCCGCACGGGCCACCTTGCTATCCTGTGCTCATTTGGGGCACGGGGATGGCCGGGACATGACCAAGGCAGCAATCGTAATACTCGCATCGATCGTTTCGCTGAACGGCGCCTCCGCCGCCGCGACCGGTTATCAGAAGGCCTACTTCGGCGCCACCAAGCCCGGGAGCTGGGCGCAGTACACGATGCGCGTCGAGGGGCAGCCCGACATGGGCTATCTCAGCACCCGCCTCCCCGACGAGGCGGGTCAGCAGCGGGTCCAGGTACGGGTCGAATACATGTCGGAGGGCAGGCTGACCTCGGCCTACACCGACTACGGGCTGAAGGCCGGGTATTCGCTCGAGAACGACGCGCTCGGCTTCGGGAAGGCGCTGGTCTCGATGAGCTCGCGCACGCCCGGAACGAAGCCGTACGCCATGCCGGCCGCGGCGCTCGACAACGCGCGCAAGACGATGCCCGACTACGCGGCCACCGCGCAGTTCGTGGGCACGGAAAACATCGGCGGCAAAGTCAGCGACCGTTACCGGTACACGCAGCGACATCCCGGCAACCCGGCGCAGATCGAAACCGGCGAAATATGGCTCAACGAGACCGTTCCCTTCGGCCTCGTCAAGCAAAAGGCCATGACCAAGGAGGAATCGGGCAAGCTCGTCTCGCAGTTCGACCTGCTGCTCGTCGACAGCGGCGCCAGTGCCGCAGCCGGTCAGGACACGGCGGCTCGGAAGCCGGCCAATACCGTGGCGACCGGGCCCGTGCTGCTCGCCGATGCGTTCAGGAAAGGACAGGTCGAGCTTTCGGTCACGATTGCTTCCGATGCCAGCAACGGCAAGAATTTGCGCATCACGTTCAAGAACAAGGGCGAACGGCCGCTGCGCCTGACGATCCCGGCCGGTCCGACGACGCTCGACGTCGGCACGCCGCTCGACAAGCTTCGTCTTGACAATGCGGCCGCGAAATCCCTTGACCTCGCACCGGGCGCTACGTCGCCGGCGGTGGAGATGACGCAGACGGGCGCGCGCCGCGCCGTCCAGGGGTCGTTCGTGCTGTCGGTATACGAGGGGACGCCGCTCTACAGCGGCAGCGTGACGGTCGACTCGGTGAAGCAGTAGGTAGCCAAGCGCAGGGCGATGCGATGCGCAGCATGACCGATGTTTGCACGCCGATGTTGATCCACCTCGGGCGGCTCCTGCCTTTCGCACTATGCGCCGGCGTGGCGGCCGCGCAGCCCGCGCCTTTCACGTCGTACACCGATTCGGTCGATATCGCGGGCGAGGCACAGGCGGTGGACGTCTACCGGCCCGATGTCGAGTCGCCGGCGGGCGTTGCGATCATCGCGCACGGCTTCACGCGCTCGCGCGTCCGGCACCGCGACCTGGGCCGCGCTTTGGCGTCCGCGGGCGTGATCGCGGTGGTTCCGGACCTGCCGAGCGTCATGGATCTCTGGAGTAACGGTGATGCGATCGCGGAGCTCGCGCAAAAGCTCGAAGCGGGGGCGCTCGGATTGACGCCCGTTGCGCGTTCGCGGCTCGTCTTGATCGGCACATCCGCCGGCGGACTGGCGACGGTGCTGGCGGCCGCGAAGCTGCCCGGCGTTGCCGGATGGATCGGCCTCGACCCGGTCGATCGGACCGGCAGCGGAAGCGGCGCCGCATCGCAATTGACCGCGCCGGCGGTCGTGATGCTCGCCGATCCCTCCGCATGCAACCTCTTCGCCAGCGGGCGGTCGATTGCCCGCGCCGTCCCGCACTTGTTGCGCACGACGTTCGTCGACGGCGCGTCGCATTGCGATTTCGAGGATCCCACCAATAACATGTGCCGGGTACTGTGCGGCCAATCGTCGTCCACCATGCAGACGGTAATTCGCGACGAGACCGTGACGACCGCGCTCGAAATGCTGCGCCCGGTTTCAGGTCCAGCGACCAATAGCGACGCAAACGATGCGCCGCGCGCGACCGAATGACGCGACTCAGGACTGCCACTTCGGACCACCCATTGGACAGGATGACGACGCGCGAAGATTGCGTGCGCCTTGATGCCGCAGACGCACTCGTGCCGCTGCGCGAGCTGTTCGACCTGCCCGCCGGGGTGATCTACCTCGACGGCAATTCGCTCGGCGCGCTGCCGAAGGCGACGTCCGCGCGCGTGCAGCAGGTCGTCACGGCGGAGTGGGGCCGCGGCCTCGTGCGCAGCTGGAATGACGCCGGCTGGATCGACCTGTCGCGGCGCGTCGGCGACAAGATCGCGCGCCTGGTCGGCGCCGGGAACGGCGAGCTGGTGGTGGCCGACTCGACGTCGGTCAATCTCTTCAAGGTGTTGAGCGCTGCACTCGATCTGGTGCGCCCGGGCGCGCCCGGGCGCACGGTCATCGTCTCCGAGCGCCATAATTTTCCGACCGACCTGTACATCGCGGAAAGCGTCGCGCGCGAACGCGGCTATGAACTGCGGCGGGTGGAGGCCGAAGCGATTCCGGCGCAGCTCGACGGCACCGTCGCGGTGCTGATGCTTACCCATGTGAACTATCGCACCGGCCGCATGCACGACATGGACGCCGTCAACCGCGCGGCACACGCCGCCGGCGCACTGGTGGTGTGGGATCTGTCGCACTCCGCCGGCGCGGTACCGGTCCGGCTCTCGGGTGGCGCGTCGCCGGACGCCGCCGCCGACTTCGCCGTGGGCTGCGGCTACAAGTACCTGAACGGCGGCCCGGGTGCGCCCGCATATGCGTGGGTTCATCCGCGGCACACGGCGCGCATGGATGCGCAGCAACTCCAACAGCCGTTGTCCGGCTGGCTGGGGCACGCCGCGCCTTTCGCATTCACGCCCGATTACCGGCCCGCAACCGGTATCGCGCGCTTCCTCTGCGGGACGCCGCCCGTACTGTCGCTCGCGGCGCTGGAATGCGGTGTCGACACCGTGCTCGCTGCCGAAGCGCAGGGCGGCGTTGCTGCGCTACGCCGCAAGTCGCTGGCGCTCACCGACCTCTTCATCGCGCTGGTCGAAGAACGGTGCCGCCACCACGGCCTTTCGTTGCAGACGCCGCGTGATGCGCGTGTGCGCGGCAGCCAGGTCAGCTTTGCGCACGCCGATGGCGGTTACGCGATCATGCAGGCATTGATCGCGCGCGGCGTGATTGGCGACTTTCGCGCGCCGGATATTCTTCGTTTCGGTTTCACGCCGCTGTACACACGCTTTGTCGATGCGTGGGATGCCGTCGAGCATCTGGCACAGGTGCTGGATGGCGGAGAATGGCGCGACGCTCGCTTCAGTCAGCGCGCCGCGGTGACCTGAAGCCCAACTACCAGGGACTTGAACCGATGAAGCTGACCATCCTGGCGCCGGGCCACTTCCACGCGGCGCTCGTGCAGAAGAAGATGTACGCCGATATCGAGCCTGACGTGCACGTCTACGCGCCGGCAGGGACGGACCTCGACGACTACGTGCGCACGGTCGAAAGCTACAACGCGCGCAAGGAAAACCCGACGGCGTGGCAACTGAAGGTCCATCCGGGCGCGGATTTCCTGGAGCGCTTGGTCGCGGACAAGAACGGTGACGTGGTTGTCATCTCGGGCAATAACCAGCGCAAGACGGAATACCTGTCACGCACCGTTGCCGCGCGCGTCCATACGCTCGCCGACAAGCCGATGGCGATCGACGCGAGCGGGTTCGAGGCGCTGGGCCGCGCGTTTGCCGTGGCGCGGGAGCAGGGCGTCCTGCTCTACGACATCATGACCGAGCGGCATGAGATCACGACGATGCTGCAAAAGGAGTTCTCGACCATTGCGCCGGTATTCGGCGAATTGCGCAACGGCACGACGGAGCTGCCAGCCGTCACCAAGGAAAGCGTCCATCATTTCTCCAAGCTGGTGTCGGGAATGCCGATCAGGCGGCCCGCATGGTTCTTCGACACCGCGCAGCAGGGCGAAGGCCTGGTCGACATCACGACGCACCTGGTCGATCTCGTGCAATGGGAGTGTTTCCCGGAACGGATTCTCGATTATCGCAACGATATCGAGATCATCCGCGCCAGGCGCTGGCCCACGCAGATCAGCGCCGCGCAATTCGCGAAGGTGACGCAGCTCGAAAGCTTCCCCGCATTTCTCGAGAAAGACGTGCAGAGCGACGGCATGCTGCATGTCTACGCGAACGGCGAAATCGACTACACGATCAAAGGCGTGCACGCCAGGGTGTCGGTGCTCTGGAATTTCGAAGCACCGGAAGGCGGCGCGGATACGCACTTCTCGGTCTTGCGCGGCTCCGGGTCGAATCTCATGATCCGGCAGGGGAAGGCGGAGGGTTACCAGCCGGTTCTTTCGATCGAGCCGGCAGCCGACATGGAGATCGAAGTGTTCGCCGCCAGGCTTGCGAGCGCGTTGCCGCAGGTGCAGGAAAAATATCCCGGTGTCGGCCTGAGGCGTACGGGGACCACGTGGCAGGTGACGGTTCCGACGTCCTACCACGTCGGCCACGAAGCGCATTTCGGCCAGGTCACCGAGCAGTTCCTCGCCTATGTGAAGGCGGGATCGTTGCCGGAGTGGGAAGTGCCGAACATGCTAGCCAAGTACTTCACGACCACCAAGGCTCTGGAGATCGCGAGTTCCTGACGCGCGAGAAACCTGTCAGCCCGTCGACAAGCCCCCGGACGTCCCACGTCCCACCGGATTCACCTCCGCGGGAGATTGCGCGGCGGATTGATGATGACGCGTTCGCGTTCGCGATCTCGATCCAGCCGCCGCGCGTCGCGCACCGGATGGCGACCGCGCTTCGCAGTCGAGTACGGGTAGGCACCGTAACCGGGGAAATACCCATCGCCATCGGAATATGCGGGCAGTACTGCCGGCGGGCCATAGGTGCCTGGCGCCATGTACTCCCGTTCCAGCGATGCGCGCCGGTTGTCGGCAATGCGTTGCGCGGCACTGCGCGACAGCGCCTCGCGTTCGCGCTGCAATTCGGCGACGGCGGTCGGATCGGCTTCGCCGGCGCGAATGTTCATTTGCTCGCCCTTGCACGGCTCATCCGTATAGAGGACGCCCAGGTTCTTGTCGAAGCACTTGTAGACGGTGGTCGCGGCCGCCCGCGCCGGTCCGCTCGCGAGCGCGATTACGGATGCCGCGAGCAGCAGGCAAGCAATACTGGCGTTCCTTCGGACTTTCATTGCGCGAGCCATCTCATTTCCTTGCGACCCATTCTACGCCGGCCGATTACGCGTGCAACTGCGCGCACGACAGACGACAAACAGCGCCAGTATCTGCGCTATTCCCGGGGCATCAGCTCGGTGTTCCACTCGATCGCGTGCCAGTGCCGCGGCAATCGCTACGCGGCCGCTTTGTGTGCCGGCGCGAACACACGCTCCATCTCCCGCCGAAACTTCACCGCGGTCGCGGAGGCGTCGATCTGCACGTCGCTCCACCGTACGGGCGCATCGGCAGCGATGGGATGGAGCAGCTTCACATCGTGCGCCAGTCCGAGCGGGAGTCCGCCGAGCGCAAGCGAATCGGCGGCGGGATAGAGCTTGCCGTAGACGGTGTAGCCGCCTTCGCCGTCCAGCGTCTCGCCGGCCTTCAGGCCGCGCTTTGCGGTCGCCACCACGTCGGCGCGAAAGCCGGTGGCGCAGCCGGTGGACTCCGCGCGCAATCCCACCGATGCCACCGATATCCCTGCTTCGAGACCGATCAGGTGCCAGCGCTTGTACAGGCACGCGTAGCGGCCGCTCGGGTCGGTGCGCACCATGTATTCCTTGAAGCAGTTGCGAATGTATTCGGTCTCGCCCTCGAACACGACGAACACGCCGAACCGGATGTCGTAAGGAATGGCGCGCCCGTCCCGCTCGAGCGAGGAGACGACTTCGACCTGGCCTTTCTGATGCAGCACGCCGCCCTCGCCGATTGGCCGGCAGACGAACGGCAGGTCGTCGACGGAGGCGGGGGGAAAGGTCAGGCCGTTCGGCGGCGCCTTGAGGCCCGTTGCATTGCACACGGCGGCGCTTTCGATCGCCGGCTTCGATCCGTCGAGGAACGAGTTGAACATTTTCGGATTCAGCCCGCCGATGCGGGCCTGCTCCGCCGTCAGCCCGTAATAGCCCCATACCGTCTCCGGCGTCGATTGCGCGAAATGCGGCAGCCACTTGTGACCGCGGCCGGCGGCGACGACGCTGAAGCCCGCGGCCCGCGCCCAATCCACCAGATCGCAAATCAGCGCGGGCTGATCGCCATAGGCCAGGCTGTAAATCACGGCCGCTTCCGCGGCCTTGCGCGCCAGCAGCGGCCCGCAGAATGCATCGGCCTCGACGGTGACGTTGACGACATGCTTGCCGTTGCGGAATGCCGCGAGACAATGCTCGACCGCCGCCGGCGGATGTCCTGTGCACTCGATGACGATGTCGATGCCCGGATGCGCGACGAGCCGCTCCCAATCATCGCCGACGAAGGTGGTGCCCTTGGCGAGCGCATCCTCGAACGAGGCAGCGGCGAATCGCTCGGGCGTCCAGCCTACGCGCGCAAGGTTGGCCCGCGCATTGGCCGGCGAGAGATCTGCGATGGCGACCAGATGGACGCCGGCGATCTTCGGCACCTGGGCCAGGTACATGGCGCCGAATTTGCCGGCGCCGATCAAGCCGACGCGCAACGGCTTGCCCTCGGCCGCGCGCTGCTCGAGCTTCGCATGGAGATTCATGACGCGGTACCGATGATTGGAGTGCCTTCGCGCTGCGCGCTCCGGTATTCGCCCTTGGGACGGCCCTGCGGGCGGAAAAGGTTACCTGCGCGCTGCGCGCTCCGGTATTCGCCCTTGGGGCGGCCCGGCGGGCTCATGCGGCCAGGCTCGGGTGGAGCGCTGCCTCCGGCGTTCCATCTTTCCACGGGAGCGCCACCTCGTAGTCGCGCAGCAGGCAGTCGTCGGGCAGGCACGCGATCGGAGAGAAGTCGCGATGCGCGATGTATTCCGGACGCTTGAACCGGCGAATGTGATTCGACACCGCGCACAGGCTCAAGTAGACGCTGATCCGATCCCACGGCGACAGGTTCGACGTCGACGCATGCACCAGACAGGAGTGGAACAGGATCATCGAGCCCGCGGGCCCCTTCGGCGCGACGATGCCGCCACGCGTGACAAGCTTGCGGATGGTGTCGTGATTGATCGTCCACAGCGGATAGCTGGTGGTCGCCGTGTCGTGCTGCGCGTCGAGCACGCCGAGCTTGTGACTGCCCGGAATGAACATCAGCGGTCCGTTGAACTCGTTGACGTCGCTCAGGAATATCGCGACGTTCATCGCGCGCGGCTCGGGCATCAGGTCGTCGTTCTTCCACGTTCCATAATCCTGGTGCCATTGCCAGACGTCGCCGTCGAACGCCATCTTGCCGTTGATCTTGAACTGATGCATGTAGACATCTTCGCCGAACATCTGCGTCACCGGCTCGACCATGCGGGGATGGCGCGCCAGCCGCGCGAAGGGCGCGCTGTACAAATGGGCGGCGAAATTCGTGCGCACCGCGTCACTGCCTTTCTCGCGCACGTTCTCCGGCCGGTGCTGGGCATACAGCCCCGGTACTTCGTCCATCAGCGTGCGGATCTCCTCCGGCGCGAACAGGCTGGGGAAAAACAGGTAGCCGTCGCGATCGAAGCGATCCAATTGTTCCGGCGTGAGTCGCATGGGGCCTCCTCGTCTCGTCGTGCACGTTCTTGTCCAGCCAGAATACAGCCACGGTGGCGGGCGTCAAGATAATGAGCGCTGGGCGGACAGTTACACTTGGCGAATGCAAAAGCGCAGGCTTGGGAACACGGGTTTCGAGGTGGCGCCGCTCGCTTTGGGCGGCAACGTCTTCGGTTGGACCGCCGATGAGCCCACATCGTTTCAGGTCCTCGACGCGTTCGTCGGAGCCGGATTCAACCTGATCGATACCGCCGACGCGTATTCGACCTGGGTGCCGGGCCACCGGGGCGGCGAATCGGAGACGGTCATCGGCCGCTGGATCGCGCGGCGCGGCCGGCACGACGACGTCGTCATTGCGACCAAGGTCGGTTCCGACATGGGCTTCGGTCACAAGAATCTGCGCGCCGACTACATCGTGCAGGCGGTCGAGCGGTCGCTGCAGCGTTTGCAGGTCGATGCCATCGATCTGTACCAGTCGCATTGGGACGACGAGAAGACGCCGTTCGACGAAACGCTCGAGGCGTACGCGCGGCTGATGAAGCAAGGCAAGGTGAAGGCGATCGGCGCGTCCAATCTCACCGCGCCGCGCCTGGCCAAGGCGCTGGAGGCCAGCAAGCGGCACGGCTATCCGCGCTACGAAACCTTGCAGCCGCACTACAATTTGTACGAGCGGGCGAGCTTCGAAGGTCCGTTGGAAGAATTGTGCGTGCGTGAGCAGCTGGGCGTCATCACGTACTTCTCGCTCGCGTCCGGTTTCTTGACAGGGAAATACCGCACCGAAGCGGATTTTGCCAAGAGTCCGCGCGGAGACGGCATGGCGAAGTTCCTGAATCCGCGCGGGCGGCGCATCCTGGCGGCGCTCGATGACGTTGCGCGCCGTTACGCCGCGACGCCGGCACAGGTGGCGCTGGCGTGGCTGATCCATCGTCCCAGCGTCACCGCCCCGATCGCCAGCGCGACCTCCGTCGCGCAAATGGACGAGTTGACCGCGGCTGCGCGCCTCGCGCTCGATGCCGAAGCGGTCCAGGCGCTCGACCACGCGAGCGCCTGAGTCGGGAGAGCTACCCGCCCTGCCGGCCGCCGAGCCGTCCCGCTAGAGGCAACACACCGCAGGCGTCCCGGGGGAACTACCCGCCGCCGGGCCGTCCCAAGGCGGGGCCCCCTATAGGGGAAGACGCCGCACGGAAACTTACCCTCCAGCGCGACGAACTCCCGGCGCATTCCACCGGCCGTCGACGACGTCCTGCTTGGGCCAGTAAATGCGCAAGGTCAGGTTGAACGGAGCTTTGGGCGCGGGGAGCCAATTCGCTTCCTTGTCCTTGCCTGGACTCGCATTCTGGATATAGATGTCGAGCGACCCATCCGGATTGCTCTGGAGGCCATCCGTGCTGCCGATGTTGGTACGGTTGAGTGGATTGGCGACAAAATGCCGGTTGTCGTCGTAAAGGCTGAGCGACCAGAACGCGTCCGTCGGCGGCGCCGCACCCTTGTCGAAGTGAAGTACGTAGGCGTTTGCGCCATCCAAGCGGCGCCCGCCGGCATCGAAGCGCGCCGCCATGAAGATCGCATCCTCGGGCGCGTTGACGCCGAGTGCATTCATGGCCGCGACGGCGCGTCGTCCGTAGTCGTTACCCCAGCGCCCCAGCGCGCGATCGACGACCCACCCATTGCGGATGTCCGCGCCGCCGGTGCCTTTCGCACCGGTCGCCAGCGCGTCGCGGGCAACCTGCACGCCCTGTTCGACGCTCTTGGCCGCCACCGGGTCGAGCTTCGCCACGTCGAACGGCTGTCCGGCAACGATCCCGAGCTTCTGGATCTTGGCGACCATCGGCTGATCGTCGCGCGTGGGCGGGTTGCCGGGGAGAAGCGCGGCGAAGCGCGTGAAGAACGTGGACGCGTCCATTCTCGCGACCTGCTCGCGCGGATCGGTTTTCGCATCGACGGCCGCCCGTGTCGGCGCGGCCGTGGCGGCGCCGCCCTTCGCAGCGCCCTTGGTCGCAAGCGGCGCCACCTTGAGCTGCTCCTGCATTTTCGATGCAGCCGCGCGATCCGCCTTGCCGTTGATCTGGGTGCGCGCGAACAGCCACGCCAGATCCGTCGGCGATTTCACCTCGGTCACCTCGGGCGGCAACGTCCCTTTCCAGCGCGGGCCGACGATCGCGAACGCGCGCTTTTCCGAGCCCGTGGTACGTGTGCCGATCGACGTCGCGACGTTGGTCCACGCGTCGAGCAGCGCGATCAGGTAGTAGCGACCTTTGGTGTCGGGGACCGAAAGAATGACCGGCTCTTTCGACAGATCGAGCCATGCCTGCGAATAGAGAAAGTCGGCGTTGGGATTGATCGCGTCGACCGACGTGGCATCGGGAACGGTGCGCTTGTGCGCAAACGTGTTGAGCGGCGTGCCTGCCGTATTCACCTGCCGCGTGACGTCCATCAGCACGAGTGGATACGCGTAGACGTACATCTCGGAGGCGAGCCGCTTGGTTTCGGCGTTGACGTCCGGCGCTTCCGCTTTCGGCGCTTCGACCTTCGGCGGGGGCGGTGGTGCGGGTGGTGGCGGTGGCGTGGATTTGCTGCACGCGGCAAGCCCGATCAAGCTCGACAGCAAACCGTAGGCGAGCAGGCGTCCTGGCTTCATGATTGGGTTGGCCTCCTGTGTTCGTCGATTATGGGCTGCGCTCGCTGAGCGGGGCCTTAAGGCAGCTATGTCGCGGACTGCACGTTCTGCGGAAAAAGATGCCGCCGCGCGTCGTCGTCCATCTCGGCCTTGAACGTGTGCCTGTCCTTGAGCGCCAGCGCCCTGGCCGTTGCAGGCCGCGCATTGATTTCCTCGACCAGCCGCTTGACGTTGGGAAAATGCGTCAACGCGTCTTCACCCAGGACGAAGGGGACGATGCGCGCCCACCCCCACACGTCCATGTCGACGATCGTGTAGGTGTCGCCCAGCATGTAGCGGTGCTTCGCGAGCTGCGCGTCGAGAATGCCATAGTGCCGCTTGGCCTCGAACCGGTAGCGATTGACGGCATAGGGAAGCTTCTCCGGCGCGTGATGGCTGAAGTGAACCGCCTGGCCGGAGAACGGACCGACGCCGGTGCCCACGAACATCAGCCACGAATACAGCTGGCCGCGCGCCGCCGGTGTGTTCTCCGGCAGAAACTTCCCCGTCTTCTCGGCCAGGTACAGCAGGATCGCGTTGCTGTCGAACACCGTGGCATCGCCATCGACGATCGCGGGCACCTTGCCATTCGGGTTGATGGCGCGAAACGCCGGCGTGTGCTGATCGCCCTTGCGCGTGTCGATCGGGATCGGTTCGTAGGGCAGGCCCGCTTCTTCGAGAAACAGCGCCACCTTCGTGGGATTGGGCGCGAGATTGTAATAGAACTTGATCATCGAATGCCTTCGGATTGGTGGGAGCGCGACCGGAAGTCGAGCCGGTCTCGGATTCTAATACGCGGCTGCGGTGGCGCTGGTTTGGGTGCCTGCGCGCAAGTTTTGGCAGCGGGTACGCGCGGGCCCGTGGTAGAAAGCCGATCATGACCGGCGCCGGATTCATCGAGTGGACTGTTTTCTGGACCGTCGTCGCCGCCGCGCTCGTGGCGGACGTCGTGGTGTCACGGTTCGGCGGACGCACGCCCGCGGTGCGCAACGCGGCGCTATGGAGCGGCGTCTGGATCGGCCTTGGCGTCCTCTTCGGCGTCTGGGTGGCGATGCGGCTTGGGCGCGATGCGGGAATCACCTATCTGACCGCGTACGTGCTGGAAAAATCGCTGTCGGTCGACAACCTCTTCCTCTTCGTCCTGATTTTCGAGCAGACCGGCGTCCCGCCCGCGCTCCAGCACCGCGCGTTGTTCTGGGGGATCGTGAGCGCGCTGATCATGCGCGCGGTACTGATCGGCCTGGGCGTGTACCTGCTCGAGCGATTCCACTGGGTGATCTATGTGTTCGCGGGCTTCCTCGTGTTCGCCGCCGCGCGAATGCTGTGGGGCAAGGCCGAGGAAACGAAGCTGGTCAAGGCGAGCTGCGCGCTGTGCACGAGCTGGGTCGGACGCTTCATTCCGATCAGGCCGGTCACCGAGGGGCCGATGTTCGTCGTGCGCCAGGGCGGGCGGCTGATGGCCACGCCCCTGCTCGTGGCGCTGGTCGTGATCGAGACGACCGACATCATCTTCGCTCTGGATTCGATCCCCGCCGTCTTCGCTGTGACGCGCGATCCATTCCTCGTCTACACGTCGAACGTGTTTGCGCTGCTCGGTCTGCGCTCGCTCTACTTCGTGCTGGCGGGCGCCATCCGCGATCTGCGCTTCCTGCGGACCGGCCTCGGCATCATGCTGCTGTTCGTCGCGGCGAAGATGCTGTTGGCGGACATCGTCGAAATCCCGCCGGTCGCCTCTCTCGCCGCCGTCGTCGTCATCTTCGTCGTGGCCATCGTCGCTTCCCGGCTGTTTCCCGGGACGGGCGTGCCCTCGCGGGAATGATGCAGAACCGCCGGGTCATTCGGCAGGTGCTCCTTATCGGTTGCGCCACTCCTTGACGAACGCGATGAACGCCGTGAGGCTTGGCGGCCGCTGTCGGCGACCCGGGTAATACAGGAACGGGCCCGCAAAGGTCGGACACCAGTCGTCGAGCACGGCCACCAGGTCTCCTGAGGCAAGCGCGGTTTCTGCGTAACCCTCCAGCGTCATCAGGAAGCCGAGCCCGTCGATCGCGGCCTTCAACTGAAGTTCCGGGTGAGCCGCCGTGAGCGGCCCCGTCGGCATGATCTTGATCGCGCGCTTGCCTTTCCTGAACTCCCACGGCAGCTGCACGCCGCTGCGGAAGCGCGTCACGATGCAGGGCTGACCCAGCAGCGCCCTGGGGTCCTCGAGGCGTCCGCGGCCTTTGAGGAAACCAGGGGCCGCCACCAATACGGAACGCTCGGGCGGACCCAGCGACACCGCGATCATGTCCTGCGCAAGCGTTTCTTCGTAGCGGATCCCCGCATCGAATCCTTCGCTGACGATATCGATCAGCGAAGACTCGGTGACGATCTCCATCGTGATTTCCGGGTAGCGCTTGAGAAACGGGCCCACCATCGGGGCCAGCACCAGCCGCAGCGCCGGCTCGGGCCCATTGATGCGCAACCGGCCCGAGGGCACGTCGCGCATGCTGCGGACATCGAGCGCCGCCGCCGCGACGTCCTCCAGCGCCGGCGCAAGGCGCCGCAGCAGCCGCTCGCCTGCCTCGGTCGGAGCGACGCTGCGTGTCGTGCGATTGAGCAGGCGCACCCCCAGCTGCTCCTCGAGGTCGCGCATGCGTTGACTCAAGCTCGATGCCGACATTCGTTGCTCGACGGCGGCACGCCGGAAGTTGCGCAGGCGCGCCACCGCGACGAACGCGCCGAGATCGCGCAGATCGACATCCTGCATTGTGCGCTCCAGTGAACAGTCCGTTCACGATTATCCATCTTATCGGATCGCGTGGCACGTCCTATCGTGTCGTCATGGGCGCAGCCATCGACTGCGCGGCAACGACAGGAGACGGCGATGAAACAGCGCAAACTCGGGACCGGCGGTCCGACGGTCTCGGCCATCGGGCTCGGCTGCATGGGCATGTCCGACTTCTATGGACCCGCCGACCGCGGCGAGAGCATCGCCACGATTCACGCGGCGATGGAGTCGGGGATCACGCTGCTCGACACCGGCGATTTCTACGGAATGGGGCACAACGAAATGCTGATCGGCGAAGCGGTCGCCGGTCGCCGCCGCGACGATTATCTGCTGAGCGTCAAGTTCGGCGCGCTGCGCGATCCGGCGAAAGGATGGCACGGCTACGACGCACGCCCGGCCGCCGTGAAGAACTTCGTCGCGTACACGCTGCAGCGGTTGCGGGTCGACTACATCGACATCTACCGACCCGCGCGGCTCGATCCCGGCGTACCGATCGAAGACACCGTCGGTGCGATCGCCGACTTGATCAAGGACGGTTGCGTGCGTCACGTCGGGCTCTCGGAAGTCAGCGCCGACACGCTGCGCCGCGCCCAGGCCGTGCACCCGATCAGCGACCTGCAGATCGAGTACTCGCTGGTCTCGCGCGGGATCGAGGACGAGATTCTGCCGGTGGCGCGCGAGCTGGGCATCGGCATCACCGCCTACGGCGTCCTCTCCCGCGGCTTGATCAGCGGCCATTGGTCGAAGGCGCGCGCAGCCGAGCGCGACTTCCGCGCGATCAGCCCCCGCTTCCAGGGCGCGAACCTCGACCATAACCTCGCGTTGGTCGAGCAACTGCGCGCGGTAGCGGAGCGCATCGGCGCGACGGTCGCGCAAGTGGCGATCGCATGGGTTTCCGCACAGGGCGCGGATATCGTGCCGCTGGTCGGCGCTCGCCGCCGCGAACGGCTGACGGAGGCGCTGGGCGCGCTGGACGTTCGGTTGTCGCCCGAGGACCTGGCAGCGTTGACGCGCGCGGTACCCGCCAATGCCGTGGCGGGCGATCGCTACCCGGCCGCGCAACTCCTGCACATGGACAGCGAGAAGGGACGGGCCCGTGCGTAAGACGGATAGCGGATCACCGCCAACGGGCGGGCATTGCCGACCCCGGGTCAAAAGTGACGACGCGCTTGACACGACCGGCCGGATCCACGTGGTGGCGAGGCCTTAGCATTCTGTTTTGACAGGACAATTCACTACTGGCACGCGATATGCGCTTAGCACAGTGCCATGCTCAAAATCGAACTGCATAGCCCCGATGCCGGTCTCGAACCGGTGCCCCAGTACGCGTCCGATGCCGATATCGCCCTCGCGCAACGGCTGCGGCGGCAACTCGAGGAACGATACTTCGGATCATCCGCGGATCACTCGGCCGAGGAGCCGCGATCGGGCGAAGTTCACTGATTCGATCCACAACCGTCGGTTCGGCCACAGCAGACCCAGCAACGCGACGAGCCTTCCAGGCACGCCGACGATCCAGCGAGCGCGCGTTCGGGCCTTGGCCCGCAGCATTTGCTGCACGAGCGCTCGCCGCGCGTCATCTCGTTGACGTTTCGATATACGCCGCATTGCGTCGTGTCCGAAGACCTCCCCACCCTTGAGCGCGGCCGCGCGCGTCCGGCATGAAGCTTGCATCGCGACCCTTTCGGCACCTGACGAATAGCAGCGACTGCGCATGCTGCTACCGCCGACACGCTGGACGGAGGGCATGTGAAGGCACGTAAAACGAGTAATGGCGGCGCGGCACCCGGCTCCGACGCGGCCGCGTTGCGCAAGCAGCTTCGTCAAACCGAGCGGAGGCTGCGCGAAGTGGAGCGACGCTACGAGATCGTCATGGGGGCGATCAACGAAGGCGCCTACGACTGGAACATCGCCGAGGGCCGCGTCGAATTCTTCGAAAGCGTACATCGGGCGCTCGGCCTGCCGTCCGGCACGCTCAAGACCTTCGAGGACTGGCATGCCCGCATCCATCCCGAGGACTTCCCCCGCTTTCGTGACACGACGATCGCGCACCTGAAGGGCGACGCCGGGCGCTTCGAGTGCGATTACCGCTACCGCGCCGAGGATGGTTCGTGGCGATGGGCGCGCACGCACGGTCTCGCCTCGCGCGACAAGCAGGGCCGCGCCGTGCGCATGGTCGGCGCCACGGGCGACATCACCGAATTGAAGGAGCGCGAGCGCGAGCTTGCCGAGCAGAAGGCCATCCTCGAGACCACGCTCGAGAACATGGACCAGGGCATCACGCTCATGGACGGCAACCTGCGGATCATCGCGCACAACCGCAGGTTCCTGGAGCTTCTCGACTTCCCGGCCGAAAAGTTCGCCCAAGACTTTTACCTGGAAGAGGCGTTCCGCTTCAACGCCGAGCGCGGCGAGTACGGTCCGGGCGATGCCGACGAGCACGTGCGCCACCGCGTTGAGCTTGCGCGCCGGTTCGAGCCGCATGACTTCGAGCGCACGCGTCCCGACGGCACCGTGATCGCGATTCGCGGCCGGCCCTTGCCCGGCCGCGCCGGTTTCGTGTCGACCTATACCGACGTTACCGAGCGGCGCAGGCAGGAGGAGGCGCTGCGCAATCAGAGCACGCTGACGCGGACGATCGTGGAGCAGATCCCGAACGCGATCTTTGTCAAGGACCGGGAGGGGCGCTTCACGCTGGTCAACCGCAGCTGGACTCAAATGAGCGGCGTTTCCGCCGAGCGCGCCGTCGGGCATACCGTGCACGACATCTATCCCGCGGCGATCGCGGAGCGCTTCGCCAGCGAGGACGCGAAGCTGCTCGCGAAAGGGCCGACCGCCGCGCCGGTCGAGGCGATGCACCAGGGGCCACGCGACATGTCGCAATGGCGCATCGTCCGCAAGGCGGTGCTGAGCGGCGACGATGGCAGCGTGCGAGGCCTGGTATGCACGAGCACCGACATCTCGGAGCTGAAGCGCGCGGAAGCCGAGATCGCCCATCACGCGAAATTCACCGACGAGGTCTTCGACTCGCTGCCGCTGGCGCTGTCCATGCGCGACGGTGACGGGAAGTACCTGTTCGTCAACCGTACCTGGGAGAAATGCTTCGGCGCCGCGCGCGAGGACGTGGTCGGCACGACCCTTCACCAGCGGCTGACGAAGGAGGAGGCCGACACCGTGCTCGCGCGGGACCGCGCCGCCCTCGAGCGTGGCGCGGGGGCAGCGCTCGACCTGAGCGAGTTCTCGCTGCGCGGCAGGCACTACCTTCAGACGCGTACCGTGATGGTCGACTCGCAGGGCACGACGCGGGGCGTGCTGATCGCGAGCCTGGATGTCACCGAGAAACACGAGGCCGAGCAGGCGCTGGCGCAGGAGCGGGAGCGCCTGCGCGACCAGATCGAGCTGACGCGCCAGGTGATCGACGAGAGTCCTAGCGCCATGTATCTGAAGGACAGGCAGGGACGCTATGTCCAGGTCAACGACGCCTGGCTCACGATGGTCGGCGTGACGCGCGAGCGCGCCATCGGGCGCAACGTGCTCGAGCTGTTCCCGGAGAAGGAGTCGGAGCGCTATTACGCCGAGGACATGCGCCTCCTTGCGCTGGCCGAGGGCGCGAGCGAGGTGGAGTCGTTGCGCACCGGACCCGACGGCAAGCCGCAGTGGGTGATCGTCCGCAAGGCGGTGATGCGCCGCACCGGCGGCGAAGTGGTCGGACTGGTCGGCGCAAACACCGATATCACGAGGCTCAAGCAGTACGAGGCGCGGCTGGTCACCGAGCAGCGCCGGCTCGACCTCGTGGTGAGCGCGGCGAAGGTCGGCATCGTCGACTGGGACGGCGTCACGCGCGCCAATTATTACTCGCCGCGCTTGCGCGAGATCCGCGGCTATGCACCGGACGCCGACACGTCGGGCTGGACGAATTACTTCGCTTTCATCCACGCCGACGACCGCGAGCGCGTATGGCGCCGATGGCGCGACTTCATCACCGGCAAGGGGCCCGAAGGCCACCGCGCCGAGTACTACACGCCGGAGGAATACCGGTTGCTGCGCGCCGATGGCAGCCATGTCTGGGTGCAGGCGAGCGGCGTTGCCGAGCGCGACGACAAGGGCTTCGTCACGCGCTGGATCGCCGCGGTGACGGATATCACCGAGCGCCGCGCGCAGGACGAGGCGCTGCGCGAGAGCGTGCGGCTGCGCGAGGAGGTCGAGCGCATGTCCCGTCATGACCTCAAGACGCCGCTGACCAGCGTGATCGCCATGGCGCGCCTGCTGCGCGAGGGAGGCCGCGTCGTGCCCGAGGACGCGGAGCTTCTCGCCACCATCGAGCGCGCGGGCTACCGCATCCTCAACATGGTGAACCTGTCGCTCGATCTGTTTCGCATGGAAACGGGAACCTACCAGTTCCATCCGCAAGCAGTCGACGTCGCGGAGGTGGCGCGCCGGGTGGCTGCCGACCTCGAGGCACAGGCCGCCTCCAAGAACATCGACGTGCGCGTGCGCGCCAACGGCGTGTCCGCGGCCACACAGGAAGTGCTCGCGCGCGGCGACGAGCTCTTGTCCTACTCCATGTTCGCCAACCTGGTGAAGAACGCGATCGAGGCCGCGCCACCGGGATGTGTCGTTGCGATTTCGCTGAAAAGAGAAAATGGATCGGTCATCGCCGAGGTGAACAATCCAGGCGAAGTGCCGGAGGCGATGCGCGGGCGCTTCTTCCAGAAATACGCCACCACCGGTAAAAGCGCGGGGCTCGGCTTGGGAACGTATTCGGCCCGGCTCATGGCGCGGGTGCAGGAGGGAGATCTCTCTCTCGAGACCTCGGAAGCGCGAGGCACGACACTCGTCGCCCGAATGAAACTGGCGGGCCCGGACCTTCCGCGCGCCGTCGAGAACCGCGCTGCGGCGAGCGAGCGTGCCGCGGCGGGCGATTCGCTGCCGGCGCACAAGGTGCTCGTCGTGGACGACGACGAATTCAACCGGCTCGTGCTGCGCAGGTATCTGCCCGTACCGCCGCTTCGCGTCGCCTTCGCCGTGAACGGGCGCGCCGCGCTGGAGGCCGCCGAGACCGAGTGGCCAGACGTCGTGCTGCTCGACCTCGAGATGCCGGTCATGGATGGCTACCAGACCGCGTACAAGCTGCGTGAGATGGAGCGCGCGCAGGGCCGGAAGCGCGCCCTGATCGTGGCGATTTCATCCAACGACGAGGAGCGGATCGTCGCACGCGCGCGCGCCGCGGGCTGCGACGAGTACCTGGTCAAGCCGGCGCCGCGCGAGGCGCTATGGCGAATCCTCGGCGCGTCCGCGGGCCACGCGGCCACCGAGTCGGCACCCTCTGCGGCGAGCGCATCGGCCCCCGTACTGGTTGACGAGGACTTGAAAGCGATGCTGCCGGAGTTCCTTCGCTCGCGGCGCGAGCTTCTCGACGAGATGCCCGCCGCGCTTGCCGCTGGCGACCGCACGCACTTGCGGCGCTGCGCGCATCGTCTCGCGGGCAGCTTCGCACTCTACGGATTCGCGTGGGCCGCGGCGCAGTGTCGCGCCCTCGAGCATGACGCACAGGACGGCGGCCAGCGCTCTTTGGAGGAGCGCGTCGCGGCGGTGCGCGCACACCTCGATTGCGTGACCATCGACTATGCGCCCGCGACGGGCACGCTCAGCGCGGGAAAGGCGTAGTCGGACAAACCAGGACGTAGTATCGTGAAAGGAGAGCGGGCAAGCCATGACGACACGCAAAAAGATCCTCGTGGTCGACGACGATGAAGCCGTCACCACCTACCTGCAGGCGAAGATCGGCATGACATATGACGTGGTGACGACGAACGTGTCGACGCGCGCACTTGCGCTCGCGAGGTCCGAGCATCCCGATCTCGTCATCTGCGACGTCGATATGCCGCAGCTCGACGGCGGCGACCTCGCGGCAAAACTCGCGAGTGATCCCACTACGCGCGAGATACAGATCCTGTTCCTGACGGGTTTGCTGTCGCCCGCGGAGGCCGAGGCGGTCGGCGGAGAAGTCGCTGGACGGCCGGCCATCGCCAAACGTGCGCCGCTGACGGAGCTGGTTCGGCGTATCCAGGAATTGATTGGTTGAAGGGTGCACGCGCGCGGCGAGTGGTGGGCCGCCGTGTCCTGCGGGAAGGGTTTGCCAGAACCTGCCTCAGCTTCAGTGGAACGTAAGTTTCATTGAATGCCTTGCAAGATCAATTTCGCCTGCTCGGTGAATTCCCCGACGCCGGCGGTTGCGTCGTCCCCGGCAAGCGATGCCGACCCCACCAATGCCCGTTCCAATGACGGCGCGTGAACCACAGCAGTCCCGCGATCGCGATGAGCGCCCCAGGCACGCCGACGATCCACCGCGCGCGCACTTGGGTTTTGGACCGCAGGACCTCTTGCACGAAGCGCTCGCCGCGGGCCATCTCGTTGAAGGTCTTCTGATACGACGCAATGCGCCGGATGTCGTCGTCCGACAGCGGCGTTCCCTGGTAGCGCGCGGCTTTCTCCATCGCATTGAGCCGATCCACTTCGCCCTGAAAACGCAGCGCATCGCGGGTGGCGCTTTGATAGGCGTCGCGTTCACTTGGGCGGAGAAACTGCGTCGGTCCGATTCCCGTCGCGCTTTCGACGACGGCCAGAAGGGGTTGATCGCCGGTGGGAACGGTCATCAGCCACACGCTCGACGCGAGCAGCGTCACCAGAATGGCCGCGGCAATGCTAGTCGCCGCGATGCGCAGGTTGCGCCGTCGCCGCTGGCTGTCCACGAAGAGCAGAACCTTCGCGAGCCCGGCCAGCAGAAGGAAGCCCGCTTGCGCCGTCACCATGGCGGCTCCGGTCGGCAGATCGAGCGCATACGAGCCCGCCAGGCCCACGGCGGAGGCGACGATGCCAACGCTCCATGCAATCAGCAGCACCACCGACAACTTGCCGGAAAAGATCGATCCGATGACCGCGGGCACGATCAGCAGACTGAAGACGAGCAGCACGCCCGCCGTAGTGACCGAGCTCGTCACCACGATGGCGAACGACAGGTAAAAAGCGAAGTCGCAGATCCATACGGCCAGCCGGGTGCGTCCCGCGGACGAGGCTTGGTCCGACAGTGCGAGCAGCGGCCGGCGCGCAAGCCAATGGAAAAAGCCGATCACCGCGTACAGCACGGCGAACTTCGCCACGTCGGCGGGTTCCACCGTAAGAATGCTGCCGATCAGGATTTTCTTGACATGCTCCGCACCTTGCGGCGCGCGATCGACCACCAATATCGTCGCCGCGGTCGCCACGACGTAGACGATGCCGACGAATGCCTCCTGGCTTACATGCCGCGCGAGACTGCGGGTCAGCGTGAGCAGCGCCGCTCCGATCGCGGTGAACAGCAGCGCGTAGCCAAAACCCGCCGCGCTCGTCGCCGGATAGCCGCTCGCGAACGCAACGGTGGCCCCGAGCGCGGACAGTTGCGCGAGCGCAAGGTCAGCGAAGACGATCCGTCGGCGCAACACGTGAACGCCGAGGTAGGCATGCATGAGCACGAATACGACCGACGCCGCGAAGGGAAGGGCAAGCAATGCGAGCGCATCGCTCATTCCGCTCATGGACTTCGTGCGCCCAGCGCTTTGGCGAGCGTTGCGACGTTGTAGTCGAACAGCGCCAGGTAATTGCCCATGTTCTCGATGCTGCCGACCGAAACCGCCAGGCGAACCATGGGGACCGCGAGCTTCTCTGCCACGAAGCGCGACGCGTCCTCCGGCTCGTAGGGTTCGTGAACGACGGCGCGCGCCTGTGCCTTGCGTCCCGCGGCGATCACGCGGGCGAGATGGGCGGGACTGGGCGCAACGCCCGCCTTGGGCTCGATGACGGCCATGACGTCGAGGCGGAAGCGGCGCGCAAAATAAGGCCAGGAGTTGTGATACGCGATGAGCCTGGTCCCGGCGAACGGGGCCAGCGTCTGGCTCCAGCGCGCGCGCCGCGCATCGAGCTGCGCCAGAAATCCTGCACGGTTCGCGACGATCTTTTCGCGTTGTCCGGGCGCGATGCGGATCAGTGCTTCCGCGATGCCCGCGGTGATGGTGATCGCGTTCTCGGGATCGAGCCAATAGTGCGGGTTGGCCACACCGTGCGCATGGCCGCCTTCATTGACCACGCTCTGCCCGCGGATCTCCAGCAGCGGGATGCCGGCGGACGCATCGAGATTCGCCTCGCCGCCGCGCATCAGCCGCTTCTCGCCCGTCTGCTTGACCAACGCATCCAGCCAGTAGTCGTAGCCTAGGCCGACGCGCACGACCAGGTCCGCGCGCCGCAGTCGGCCGAGGTCGCCCGGACGCGGCTCGAAGGCTTCCGGATCGGCACCGGGCGGCACGATCGATTCCACGGTGACAAGACTGCCCCCGACCACCGAGACGAGCGCCGCAAGGTCCGTCGTCGTCGCCACCACATCGATGGCGGCCAGAGCAGGAGCAGCGACCAGGGCGGTCGCCGCCACCAGGCCGAGGAGCCCGGCCCGCATTAGGTCCTGTTAACGCTATGGGCACAAACGCGTTGCGGCAACCCGAAGGGAACGGGCGGCCTGGGGCGCCACTCTTCGTTGCATTCCTCGCCAAGACATCTCGTCTTGGCTTCGTCAAGCGCCTCGATTGGCGCCCCACGCCACCCGTTCGCGTTTGCGCCCATAGCGTTAACAGGCCCTAGTTCAACACTGCGGGAACCGCGCCCTTGCGGATCGGCGGCACCACCGGCGGCTGCCCGGTGTCCTTGAGGATGACCTGCGCTTCCGCGGATAGCAGGAACGCGACCAGTGCGGTCGCTTCGCTCGCATTGCGCGCCGCGCCTGGCACGGTCGCCGCGTTGCGGATCGTTTCGCTCAGGTTGACGCTATCCGGAAAGCGGACGATGTCGACGTCGTTGCGCGCGGCAATCGCCGCCGAGTAGTAGACGACGCCCGCGTTCGCGCGGCCTTCCTTGACCGCGCTGACGATGCCCGGGACGTTAACGGGCTTGGCCGGATCCGCGGGCGCACTGTCCACGATTTTCTGGGCGAGCTCGGGCTTGCCTTCCTGCGCGGCCGCGCGCTTGACGAATTCGATCGTGCGGCCCGTCGCGAGATCGCTCTCGCCGGTTATCCGCGCGAACTTCACCTGCGGATGGGCGAGATCGCTGACCTGGCGAATGCCGAGGGGGTTGCCCTTGGCCGTGATGATGACCATCTCGTTGGCGGAGAACACGACATACCAGGTCGCGGCCGCCTTGTCCGTGCCGGCGATCTTCTTGTTCATCAGGTCATCGTCGATGACGGCGGGCGAGGAGGGCGCGAAGACGTCGCAGGCGTCGCCGTTCAGGATTCGCTTGGCAAGATCGCGCGACACGCCGGAGGTCAGCTTCACATTGACCCCCGTGTTCTTCGCCTCGAACGCGGCTTTCAGCGCGCGCATGGGGCCGGCGAGCGAATCGGCGTGCAGTACCTCGAGATCGGCGGCGAGCGCGGTTGGCACGGACAGCATGGCCAGCACGAGGGATATGGCCAGCAGCGCTCCGCGGTGACAGGGGGTGTTCGCCGTTCGTCGCATCGTGCGCTCCTTGCTCGTCGTTGGTGGCGATGATGCCACGCGGATGCGCATCCGTCATTCGACGATCTTCCCGCGCGTTGCCTTGATCTTCCCGCGCTTGACCTTGGTGTCGACGCGCCGGCGCTGCGAGCCCCTTGTCGGTTTGGTGGGCTTGCGCACCCGAGGCACCTGGGCCGCCGCATCGACGAGTTCCTGCAGGCGCGCGAGCGCATCCTCGCGATTCTGATCCTGGGTTCGATAGCGCTGCGCCTTGATGATCACGACCCCCGCAGCCGTGATGCGTTGGTCGGCGCCCGCGAGCAGCCGCGCTTTCACCTCCTCCGGCAGCGACGAGGCCGCGATGTCGAAGCGCAGGTGGATGGCCGAGGAAACCTTGTTGACGTTCTGTCCGCCGGCGCCTTGCGCGCGGATCGCCGTCCATTCGATCTCGTTATCGGAGATTGCGGTCTGCTTCGTGGCCTTGACGTTCGGTGGCATCGATACGTGTCATCCCCGTTACGAGACGACAGGGAGAAATCGAGGAAACGTAATCATGCCACCGGAGACGGCTCGTTCCGCTGCCGGCACAAAGCGACGCTTTGACCCGTCCAGCGAGCGATCCCCGTCGGTGACGACTGCGCCCGCTGGACGCGGCCAGGATCAGCCGCGGAAATTGCTGCGGGTGTCCGATGTTGTTCGCGCGCTCGCTACGACATTCGCCACCGACATCGTCGGCGCAAACGCAGATTGTTCAGTCGCCGCTCCCCGGT
>Ga0207703_10001267_pt1 | contig 23521 bp, 20 predicted proteins | sample KBSSwiS12_FD_184304 | JGI IMG/M metagenome (GOLD analysis project Ga0207703, IMG submission 184304) | Switchgrass rhizosphere microbial communities from Kellogg Biological Station, Michigan, USA - KBS Switchgrass S1-2 (SPAdes) (version 2) | ecosystem: Host-associated > Plants > Roots >...
TGCGCGGCGAGGCCACCACGAAGCGGCCGCCCCAGTCCTTGATGTCGGCGAGCTGGTCCATGATCTCGGCCTTCAGGTTCCACGGCAGGATCAGCACATAGTCCGGCCGCACCTCGGCCCGGGCCTGAGGGGCCAGGACCGGCACATGGCTGCCGGGCAGGTAGCGGCCCTGCTTGGCGGGGTTGGCGTCGAAGGCCGCGACGATGTCGTCGCTGGTGACGCCGGCGTAGTTCAGGAAGGTGTTGCCCTTGGCCGCCGCCCCATACGCCGCCACGCGCCGCCGCTCCGTCCTGGCCTGCTCCAGGAACGCCAGGAAGCTCGCGCGCACCGCCTCAACGCGGGGGGTGAAGCCCTCATAGGTTTCGATACGCCCAAGCCCCGCCTTCGCTTCGCGGTCCCTGAGCGCCGCCAGGGCGTCGCTCTCGCTGAAGCCTGCGCCGGCGTGGCAGCAGAACAGCCGCAGCGACCCGCCGTGGGTGGGCAGCAGCTCCACGTCGAACGGCCGCAGGCCGTTGGCTCGCAGCACCTGCTCGACCGCCAGCAGCGACAGATAGGAGAAGTGCTCGTGGTAAATGGTGTCGAACTGCACCTGCTCGATCAGGTTCAGCAGGTGCGGGAACTCGAAGGTCAGCACGCCTTCGTCCTTCAGCACCTGGCCAAAACCCGCGACGAAGGCGGAGATGTCCGGCACGTGGGCCAGCACGTTGTTGGCCGCCATCAGGTCCGCACGCACGCCGCGCGCCGCCAGCGCCAGCGCCGTCTCGGCGTTGAAGAACAGGCTCTCGGTGGGCACCCCGCGAGCGCGGGCGGCCTCGGCTGTGCCCGTGGTGGGCTCGATTCCCAGCACCGGGATGTCCATGGCCACGAAGTGCTGCAGCAGGTAGCCGTCGTTGCTGGCGACCTCCACCACCAGGGATTCCGGCCCCAGGCCCAGCCGGGCGGCCATCTCCTCAGCGTAGGCCTTGGCGTGGGCCACCCAACTCGCCGAGAATGAGGAGAAATAGGCGTAGCCGGCGTCGAAGATGGCTTCGGCGGGGACCACGTCGTCCACCTGCACCAGGAAGCATTGCGCACAGACCCGCGCGTGCAGCGGATAGGCCCGCTCGACCCCGGCCTCCAGCTCCTCTTGCGTGAGATAGCTGTTGGCGAGCGGCTGGTCGCCCAGGTCGATCAGGGTGTGGGCCAGGGGGGCCGCGCAGAAACGGCAGGCGGGCGAGGCGCTCATGGGCGGCCTTCGTAGTCCTCGATCTCCTCCACGCACAAGCTGCGTGCGTCCTCGCCCGTGGCTTGGCGGCGATACCAGTCCATGGTCAGCGCCACGGCGGCCGGCGCGTCCAGCCGGCTCTGGAAGCCCAGGGTGCGCGCAGCGAGGCCGGAGTCGATCGACAAGGCCTGCGCCTCCAGCGACGCCGGGTCCGGCTCATGACGCCAGGGCTTTCCGCCCAGCGCCGCAACGCCCAGGGTGGCGAGTTCGCCCACCGTGACCGACGGGCCGCCCGGCTTCGGCCCGAAGTTGAGGGCCAGGGGCGGCCGCCGCCGCCCCGCCAGGGCCTCGAGATAGGTGAAATAGCCGGCCAGGCAGTCCAGCACGTGCTGCCAGGGACGGGTGGCCCCTGGGTGGCGCAGGACCACCGCCTCCCCCGCCCCCGCGGCGCGAACGAGGTCGGCGCACAGCCGGTCGCGGTTGAAGTCGCCGCCGCCGATGACGTTGCCGCCCCGCGCGGTGGCGAGCGGAACGCCCATGCGGTCGAAGTAGCTTCGCCCGAAGCTCGCGGCCACCATCTCGCAGGCGGCCTTGGAGCCGGCGTACGGGTCTTTGCCGCCCAGCGCGTCGTCTTCGACGAAGGCGCGGCCCGTCTCGGCGTTGGCGTAGACCTTGTCGGTGGTCACCACCAGGATCGCCTTAAGCGCGGTCTGGGCGCGCAGGGCCTGCAGCAGGTGTGCGGTTCCCATGACGTTGGTGGCGAAGGCTTCGACCGGGTCCTCCACGGCGGCGCGCACGATCGGCTGGGCGGCCATGTGCAGCACCAGGTCGAAAGCCCGGCCGGCCATCGCCTGCTCCACCGCGTCCTGGTCGCGCAGATCGACGAAGCGGGAGTCCACCGCCTCGGCCACTCGGGCCAGGCCGAACAGGCTGGGGTTCTGGTCCGGCGGCAGGGCGAGCCCGGTCACCTGCGCGCCCATCCGCGACAGCCAGATCGCCGCCCAGCCGCCCTTGAAGCCGGTGTGGCCGGTGAGCAGGACCCGTTTGCCGCGCCAGAAGGCCGGGGTCACCGCCACGGCGCCTCGCCGGACGCCCACAGCGCCTCCAGCTGGTTCTTGTCGCGCAGCGTGTCCATCGCCGCCCAGAAGCCCGCGTGCCGGTAGGCGGCCAGCTGGCCGTCGGCCGCCAGACCCTCCAGCGGCTCGTTCTCCCAGACCGTGGCGTCGCCATCGATACGGTCGAGCACCTCAGGCTGAAGGACGAAGAAGCCGCCGTTGATCAGGGCGTTGTCGCCGGGCGGCTTCTCGGTGAACCGCTGCACCAGGCCCTCGCGAATCTCCAGCGCGCCGTAGCGGCCGGGCGGCGTGACGGCGGTGACGGTGGCCCGTTTGCCGTGCTGGCGGTGGAAGGCGGCCAGCGCGCCAAGGTCCACGTCCGCCAGGCCGTCGCCATAGGTCATGAAGAAGGGCTGGCCCGGATCGAGGTAGCGCGCCACCCGCTTCAGCCGCCCGCCGGTCATCGTCTGCTCGCCGGTCTCGACCAGCGTCACGCGCCAGGGTTCGTGATTGGTGGCGTGGTACTCGATCTCGCCCTTGCCCAGGTCGACGGTGACGTCGGCGTTGTGCAGCACATAGTTGGCGAAATACTCCTTGATCATATAGCCCCGGTACCCGAGGCAGACGACGAAGTCATTGAAACCATGGCGGGAATAGAGCGTCATGATGTGCCAGAGCATCGGTCGGCCGCCGATCTCGATCATCGGCTTTGGCCTGAGGTGGCTCTCTTCCGAGATGCGGGTGCCAAGCCCGCCCGCGAGGATCACCGTCTTCATGCTTGACCTTCGTCCGAGGCGCCGCGCGCGCGTCCTTCCTTATCGTGAAGCCTGGCCGCGATGAAGGCCCGGCTCAGAACCGGGTGTCCTCCCGGATGAACCTGTTCAGCACATTGGTCGGCCGGATGCCGTAGCGGACCGTCGCCCGCTCGACCCGGCCATGCGGCGCATCCTTCAGGGCTGCGAAGAAGCTGCGGTCGGACATGTCCTTGGGGCCTTCCGACCAGCGGCCGAGCGCGCGGGCGGCGATCAGCTTGTCGACCAACAGGCAATTGACGTCCACCAACCCACCCTGCGGCGCGAAACGGCCGGCGTAGGGGCCGACCGAATCCCAGCGGTCGACACAGAGTTCCCGGCCCGTCGTCTCGTCGATCAACAGGCGCAAGGCGTAGGCCCAAGCCTTACCGCGCACCGCCTCCAGCAGCCCCGCCAGATGCTCCGGCTCCCAGGCGTTGTCGTCGTCCAGATAGGCCACGTGGCGGGCGTTGGCCATGAAGCTCATGATGGCGCGAAGAGCGCCCCCGTCGGTGGCGGGATGGACGCCGCCGTGCCGCACCGAGGTGGAGAACGGCAACTGCAGCACGATCGCCGAGACGTTGTCGGGCCGCCGCGCCAGCACCTGCTCGAGGTGCTCCGGCGAATCCGCGGCCTGGTCGACGCCGATGGCGAGTTGGATGCGCCCTTGGAGGGACTGGCGGTAGATCGACTCCACCGACCGGACAATTCGCGGGCGCAGGATGGTCGGCATGACCACGGCCACGGCGACGGGCGCCTGCGGATCGCCGGCGTCGGGATAGTAGCGGCCGATGGAAAGCGGGGCGGCGGCCATCGGCTCAGCGTTCCGCCAGGTTGCGCCAAAGTTTCCGCGCGAACCGCACCTTCTGCATGTAGAGCGCGATGACGTTTGGATTGCGCGGTTGCGGCCGCGGCCTCTCCATCTGCGCCTTCGCCGCTTCGAAGCTGGCGAAGGCGACATGCGCGCGCAACTGGTTGTAGGTGAGTTGCGGCAGCAGGAATTCTTCGTCCCGGCCGATCTCGTGCACCGTGCCGTTGCCGCCCACCGGCCGGGTGTGGATCGCCGGACAGGCGTCGATGACATAGGCCCGCAGGCCCCGCCCCAGCGCCACCTCCGCCAACTTGGCGGCGACGATCTCCAGGCCCCAGCCCGACTTGAGGAACTCCAGGGCGTGGATGCCGCCCAGGAAGGCGCTGCGGAACAGGTCCGAGCGATAGGCGGGCATCATGTTCTCGACCCAGTTCACCGTATGGCACGCGGCCCCGGCGATCTGGCGGGTGCCCTGGAAGGAGACGTGCTCGTTCTGCACGGCCGGCTGGAAGACGTCGGCGTCCAACGCCTGCGCCGCCACGAACAGGGCGGCCACGTCCTGAGCGCCGCGCTCGAAACGAATGTCGTCGTCGGGCAGGAAGACGTAGCGATAGGCCGAATAGTCGAACCCTTCGCCCAGCAGGACCTCCTCGAGCAGCACCTGACGGCACAGGTCGATCTTCAGGCCCTTGCGGCGCCAGAAGCGGTCGGCCGAGGCGGCGTAGCGCTTCGCCGTCTCCTCGGAGTCGCCGTAGTAGATCACCCAAAGATCGTAGGTCCGGTCCGGCGCGATCGCCTCGTGCAGCGAGCGGTCCCCAGCCATCACCACCACAAGGTCGCGTCTGTCCTGGCTCATGCGATCCTCATAGAGAACGTTCGGCGAAAAGGGACCCGGTTTTGTCCCGGATCGCGCCCAAGCTAGCCTTGCAATCCTGGCTCCAGAGATAGCGTCGCTCTCTGGAAAGTGACCGGCTACGGTCTAGTTTCACTTTGCCGCCCAGCCCGTTTCAGCTAAGCTTGGACGTCAGCCTAGCTCTCCATGGCTGTGTCGCATTGGCTGGGCAGCAATCCGCAAGGGTCGCTGCCCGGCCTTTGTCGTTTTAGGGCCTTACCCTACCGACTCCGCAGCTTGGATTCGCCGGAAGGTGGCGAGCGCCTGTCCCACCACCTGGTCCATATTGTAGTAGCGATAGGTGGCCAGCCGGCCCACGAACCAGACGCCGGGCGTCTGCTGCGCCAGGGCCTCGTAACGCTTGTACAGGGCCTCGTTCTCGGCGCGCGGCACCGGATAATAGGGATCACCCTCGTCCGTCGGATATTCGTAGGTGATGGTGGTCTTGGGGTGCGCCTGGCCGGTGAGGTGCTTGTATTCGGTGATCCGGGTGTAGGCCTCGGTCATCGGGTAGTTGACCGTCCCGACAGGCTGGAACCGCGGCATGTCCAGGGTGACGTGCTCGAACCGAAGCGACCGGTAAGGCAGACGTCCGAACCGGAAGCCGAAGAACTCGTCCACGGCGCCGGTCCAGATCAGCCCGCGGCGCGGCTTGATGCCGGCCACGTCGGCATGGTCGGTGGAGAGCCGCACCTCGATGTTGGGATGGTCCAGCATGCGCTGGAACATGGCCGTGTAGCCGGCCGCCGGCATCGCCTGGAATGCGTCGGTGAAATAGCGGTCGTCGCGGTTGGTCCGCGTGGGCACGCGCGCGGTCACCGACTTGTCGAGCTCGGAAGGGTCCAGGCCCCATTGCTTGCGGGTGTAGCCGCGGAAGAACTTTTCGTAGAGTTCACGCCCGACGCGGGAAACGACCACGTCTTCGGAGGTGCGGATATCCGCCACCGGCTCGGCGCGGGCGGCGAACCAGGCCTCCAGTTCCTCGCTGGAAAGCGACAGGCCGTAGAGCTGGTTGATGGTGTCCAGGTTGATCGGGATCGGCGTCATCTGGCCGTCGACCACCGCCAGCACCCGGTGCTCGTAGGGCCGCCAGGCCGTGAAGCGGCCGAGGTAGTCGAACACCGCCTGGGCATTGGTGTGGAAGATGTGCGGGCCGTAGCAGTGCATCAGCACGCCCGCCGCGTCGTGCTCGTCGTAGGCGTTGCCCCCGACGTGGCCGCGGCGGTCGATGAGCAAGACCCGCTCGTTGCGCTCGGCGGCGAGCCGCTCGGCGAGCACCGAGCCGGCGAAGCCGGCGCCGACGATCAGCCAGTCGCAGCTCACGGCGTGGGGGTGAGCGCCAAGGCGCCGAAGCGGGCCATCCAGAGGATGCCGCGTCGCAGGAAGGGCCGCCGACCCTGGGGGCAGGCGGCGAGGACTTCGGTCACAGTCGCCGACCCGTTGGCCGAAAGCCATTCGAAGATGTGCTGAGCCTCCGCCAGCGACGGGCGATGGTGGTTGCTGTAGGTCGCCAGCGGAGACTTCAGCACGGGCTCGACGTCCTCCCAGGCGACCCCGGCGGCGGCGCCGACCCGCCAGTGGAGGCCCATCGTCGCCGTCGGATAGCCCTCGAATAGGGCGAAAGGGTCGGGCCGGAAGGGATTGCCCTTGCGCGGGGGCGCCGGCGGCGCCGCCCGGCGGCGCGCGTTCTGCTCGGCCCACAACGCCTGATACTGCGGAATGACGGCCGCCCAGTCGAACACCTCGCGGGCGCGTTGCCGGGCGCTGGCGCCCATGCGGCGGCGAAGCCCTTCGTCCTCGGCCAGGGCGACGATGGCCTCGACGGCGCGGGGGTAGTCGATGGCGGTGAACTGCCCGGTGGCGCCCACATAGTTGTCGTAGTTCAGCCAGCCGGCCTGGAAGGCATAGGCCAGGTCGCCGCCTTCGCCCGGCGCCGGCGCCCAGGTGTCGATCCGGAAGCCGTCTTGGCCGTGGCGCACCGTGTCCTTGTAGCCGTCCCAGTCGGTGACCACGCAGGGCAGGCCCGCCGCCATGGCCTCCACCGGAGTGAGGCCGAACGTCTCCTGGATATTGTCCGAGAAGCTGATGAACAGGTCGGCGACGGACCAGATCGAGAAGCGCACGTCGGCCGGCCGGCCGTCGATATGGCGATATTCGACGGAGGGGCAGAGCTCGCGGACCGGCTCGTGGAAGGCCGCCTCCTCCTTTTCGCCGCCGACGCCCGCCCAGCCTGAGTTGACCCAGTAGAGCTTGCGCCCGGTGCGTCGCGCCGCCTGCTCCAGCGCCAGCGCCATCAGGGCGGGGTTCATCTTGGCGCGGAAGTTGAACCGACCCACATAGAGGGCGACGATCCCATCCTCGGGGATGTCCAGCCGCTCGCGCCAGGCGCGGCGGTCCGCCTCCGACGTGCGGAAGTCATCGACGTTCACGCCCAGCGGAATGGTGACGCGCAGGGGCTCGGGGGCACGGCGCGGGCCACAGGACTCGGTGAGGAACTCGCGGATTCCCGAGAGCTGGGCCTCGGTGGAATCGCGGACCGCCGTCGAGGTGCAGATCAGGGCGTCGAACTCCCGCACCGGCGCCAGGAAATACTGGGCGAGCGTGCGCATGACGCGGTCGGTGGCGGTGGTGTGGGTGATGCCGCACAGCGCGTAGGCGGTGTCGCCGTAGATCGCGCGGTTCCAGGACTCTTCGTCCAGCGCGGGCACCGGCATGTTCAGGACGCCGACGGATCGGACCTCGGCGCGGCTCTGGCGCCAGATGATGTCCTTTTCCGTCGGATGGATGCGGCGGACCAGCTCGTCGCCGGCCTTCACGGCCTTGCGGGTGACGTTGAGGAACTCGAAGGCCGGCACGTCGCCGTGGCGCAGGAACCCGCGCAGGAAGCTCTCTCCGGCGGAATGGCGCCCCAGCAGCTGCGGGCCGGTGGTGTCGTAGCCGTCCGGATGGAAGTAGAGCGCCGCGTTCGACATGCAGGCCTGAAGACGACAGCCGCGCCCGAGACGCAAGCGAAGAAAAGAAAAGGGCCGCCCCGAAGGGCGGCCCCCAACTTCGATCCTAGCCGGAAGGCTTAGACGATGTTGCTCGAGTCGATGTCCGCCAGGCTGCGGCCGACCAGGACGACGGCGTCGTCCGTCGGGTCCAGACCCGCGGTGCCATCGGTGTTGGCGAACACGACCACATCCGAACCCACTTGGACGGCGACGAACTTGAAGCCGCCGTTGAACTGGGCGTCTGCGAACGTCGTGGCCTGGGCGTAGTCGGTCGCCGAGCTCTCGATGTAGTTCACCGACTCGGTGCCGGCGCCGAGGGCGCCGAACGTGAGCTTGTCCGTGCTTTGCCAGTCGCGGATTTGGTCCTGGTCACCCACGGTATTGGCAGAGTCGCCAGCCGCGAAGCTGAACGTGTCATTGCCGGCTCCGCCGAACAGGACGTCCTTCCCGCCGCCGCCGACAACGTAGTCTGTGCCATCACCAGCGCTGATGGTGTCATTGCCGGCGCCGCCAATCAGACGGTCATTGCCGGCTCCGCCGTCAATCGACTCGAAGCCCGAGCTGTGGCCCGAGGCGTTGACGGTGTCGTCGCCAGCGCCACCGATGATGGTGTCATTGCCGACGCCATTCGCGACGATCGAGTCGTGACCGTTACCGCCGTCGATGCTGTCGTTGCTGCCGACCACCGTCGTGAAGGTGATGGTATCGTTGCCTATGCCGCCCAGGATGGTGTCGTTGGCCGCGGCCACGCTGTGGGTCAGCGTGATGTTGTCGGACCCATCGCCGGCATCGATCGAGTAGAAGCCAGCGGCCACCGTCGCAGACACGGTGTCGTCCCCGGCGCCGCCGAAGATGGTGTCGTTGGTGGCGTTGGTGTCGGTGATCGCGTCGTTACCCAGATCGCCCCAGAGCGTGATGGCCGCTTCCGAGCCGCTCCGGTTCCCGGCGGTCAAAACGTCATTGCCGGCGCCGCCGTGGAACGAGCCTCCGCCAGTGCCGTCGTCCGCGAGGGACAGGGTGTCGTTGCCAGCGTTGCCGTTGACCTCGAAAGTCCCGTTGTGCGTACCGCTGGTGCTGATGCTGTCGTTGCCGTCATCGCCGTGCAGCGTCAGGGTGTCGGTCGCCCCCGCGGCTTGAGACAGCGTGTCGTCGCCAGCGCCGCCGAAGATCGAGTCGTTGCCGCCGCCGCCGGCGATCGAGTCGTTGCCCAAGTCGCCGCTGAGGAAGTTACGGCCGGTGCTATCAGTGATGACGTCGTTGCCCTGGCCGCCATAGATCGACGAATTGTTCGTGGCGCCATTGGTGATCGTGTCGGCGCCGATGTTGCCGTTCACAAGGTCCGCCGCCGTGCTGGTGTTGCCGGTGGCGTCGATGATGTCGTTGCCTTGGCCGCCGTACAGCGTGTCGCTGCCGTCGCCGCCAACCAGCGAGTCGTCACCCTTGTTGCCGAGGATCAGGTCGTTGCCGGCCAAACCGCTCAGGGTGTCGGCGCCGCCGAAGCCGTAGAGGCCGTCGCCGAGAGCCGAGCCGGTCACCCCATCGCCAGTGGCGTTGGTGGCGATCTGCAACACCGAGCCATCGGCGAAATTGACGGTCTCGCCTTGCAGCCCAGACCCGAAGCTCTTGCTGACGCCGTCCGCCGGATCGTACAGGGTCACGCCCTGCAGGCCCGCCGCAACCGTCGCCGACCCGGCCGTGATGTCCGGCGTCACGAGGATTGAATTGCCCTTGGCGCTGGCGTTGCTGAACGTCAGCGAGTCGGTGGAACTTGAATACGAGGTCGCCTGGGCGCTCGTAATTGTCTCAAAAACGTAATTCGCCATTAGTCTCTCCAGTCTGTGTCACGCGGACCCCCGGCACGCCTGACCCCCATCCCGATGGAGCAGTCCCGACGGTCCATCAGCCCATGCACCGCAGCGGGAGCTGCGGCGAAGGTGAAACGAGCCCGACGGAACAGGTATCGGAAGTGCACCATTCGCGCAATATCAAAAAGGCCGCACCCGCCGCCTCCGCCGCCATAGCGATCGAGCCTTAATAGTCTGTTGTCGGAGGCCCCGACCCGGCGTGGTCCGGCGCAAGAGGTGGCGCTTCCGGTCGGTCCCGCCGCCGCCTAAGCTCGTCACTTCCCGCCTGGAGCCTGCCGTTCGTCATGAAGCGTGTTTTCGGCCTTGACGTCCTGCGCACCGTGGCGATCGCCCAGGTTCTGTTGGGTCACGGCATGTCGATCTACCTGGGCGAGTCGTCGAAGAGCTGGCTGGAGGGCTTCTATGGCTTCCTGGGCGTCGAGCTGTTCTTCGTCCTGTCGGGCTTCCTGATTGGGACCATCGCGCTCGCGGCCTTCGAGGCCGCGGCCGACGGCGCGGTGCTGCGCGACTTCCTGGCCCGCCGATGGCTTCGGACCCTGCCGAACTACTATCTGTTTCTGGCGCTGAACGCGGCCCTGACGCTTTGGCTGGGCGGCGGGGGCTTCGAACTCAGCTACCTGGTCTTCCTGCAGAACCTGTTCTGGCCCACCTCCGCCTTCTTCGCAGAAAGCTGGAGCCTGGCGGTCGAGGAAATCTTCTACCTCCTGCTGCCCCTGATTCTGCTGCTGGTCGCGCGGCGCAGCCGGATCCCGCGGCGCCTGCTCCAGGCGCTCGTCCTGGCGCTCCTGGCCTTCACGGTCTTGCGGCTGGCCTATGTGGCCATCCTCGACCCCGCCTTCCACGCCGTCGTGCGCAAGGCCGCCGGGCTTCGGCTCGATTCGCTGATGTACGGGGTGATCGCCGCGTGGCTGAACCGCCACGCGCGCGCCGCCTTCCTGGCCCGCCGGCGCCTGTTGCTGGCGCTCGGCCTCGGCGTGGTGATCGTCTCGGTGCGGTCGGTCGTCGTCCTGGCCCCACAAAGCGCCCTCGCCGCCTCGGCGGCCTTGGCGGGGGTGTCGTTGGGGGCGGCGATGACGCTTCCCTTCCTGTCGAGCTGGCGGACCGCGCCGGCGCCTGTTCGCGCCGTCTTCGAATGGTCGAGCCAGATCTCCTACAGCCTCTACCTGTGCCACCTGCCCGTCAGCCGCCTGCTGCAGCATTTCGGCGCGCCGCAAGGCCTGGGCGGGCTGATCCTGTTCGTGGCCGTCTCGTGCGCGGTCGCGACCGGGGTTCGCCACGCCTACGAGCGGCCTTTCCTCAAGCTGCGCGACCGCCTGCCGCGGGCGCGCCGCGCGCCCGCCACCATCGCCGAGTCCTTGCCGGCGTGAGGGACGGCGGCGGGCGCCGCCGCCCTCTCGCCTATTCTTCGTGGAAGGCGTGCCGGAAGGTGTCGGTGATCGGCGAGATCAGGAAGCCCATCAGGGTGCGCTTGCCGCTCACCAGCATCACGGTCGCGGGCATGCCGGGGGTGATCCGCTCGTTGGGCCGCAGCTTGGTCAGCTCCTTCGGATCGATCTGCACGTCGACGCGATAGAAACCCAGCGCCATCGGCTCCGGCTGGCCCTGCGCGGCGGCCGCGCGCGCCTGGGGAGTCGGGGCGGACTTGTCGGGCGCCACCATCACCACCTTGGCCTTCATCGGGCCGTGCCAGCGCGGATTGAGCGCGCCGATGCGGACCTGGGCGTCCATGCCCACGTGCACCGAGCCGATGTCCTGCGGCTTGACCATGGCCGAGACCAGCAGCGCCGCGTCCGACGGCACCACCTGCATCAACACCTCGCCCGCCCCGATGGCCCCGCCCTGGGTGTATTGGGTGAGATTGAAGACGTAGCCGTCCACCGGCGAGCGCATCACCGTCGAGGCCAGGGTCTGCTTGGCCGCCGCCAGGCGCGGCGTGACATCGGCGAGCTTCGACTGGGCTTCCTTGAGCTCGTCGGCGGCCTGGGTCTCTCGCTGGTTGCGGACGCTCACCATCTGCATGCGCGTCTCGCCCTGCTGCTGTTTCAGGCGCGCCATGTCGGCCACCAACTGGCCCTTGCGGCCGGCGAGGTCGGACATGGAGCGCTGGTAGCGCAGGATCAGCGACTTGGGCGCGTAGCCCTTGGCGTAGAGGGTCTGGTAGCCCTGCATCTCCTCGGCGGTCAGGCGACTCTGGTCGTTCACCGACTCGACCTGCGCCTGGTCGCCGGCGATCTGGTTCTGGCTCTGCTCGATGCGCTGCTCCAGCACCTGGGTCTGGCTCTGCAGCAGTTGCAACCGCGTGGTGAAGAGGAACTGCTGGTCGCGGATCAGGCCGGCCACGCGCGGGTCCGCGGTGCGCGCCAGCAACTCGGCCGGGAAGGCGACGGCGGTCTTGCCCGTGGCCTCCGCCTCCGCCCGGGCGGCGGTGGCCATGAAGGTGTCGGCCTGGTTCTGCAGCACATCCACCATGGCTTTGGGCTCGGTGTCGTCCAGCACGATCATGGGCTGGTCGGCGGTCACCTTCTGGCCCTCGGATACGAGGATGCGCCGCACCACCCCGCCTTCCTTGTGCCGGATCGTCTTGAGGTTGGATTCGACCTCAACCTCGCCGCTGGCGGTGGTGCCGCTGGCCAGCGGCGTGAGCGACGCCCACAGGCCCAGTCCCACGACCAGGACGGCGATGATGGCTCCGCCGACCACCATCGGCCGGCGCATGCGGGCCTCCAGCCGCGCATCGAGCGGCTCGATCTCGGTCGATCCGAACGTCGGGGTGACATACCCCGGACGCGAGGTGCCCAGGTCAAGCTTCATCGGCCACCTTCCACCGCCCGCACCTCGGCGGGCTTCATCAGCCGGGACAGAACGGCGTCGCGGGCGCCGATCATCTCCATGCGGCCTTCCCGCATGGCCAGGATCTTATCGGCCGCGCGGAAGATGCCGATCTTGTGCGAGATCAGGATCACGGTGGCGCCGTTGCTCTTCATGGCGTCCAGGGCGTTCAGGAGCGCCTGCTCGCCCTCGGCGTCCAGGCTGGCGTTCGGCTCGTCGAGGACGATGTAGGCCGGGTCGCCCAGCATCGCCCGCGCCAGGCCCACCCGCTGCCGCTGCCCGACGGAGAGTACGATGCCCCCCTCGCCCACCTGGGTGTCGTAACCGCGCGACGTGCGCAGGACCAGTTCATGGACGCCCGCGAGTTGGGCGGCGCGCACCACCTGCTCGTCGGTGACGTCGCTGCGGAAGCGGGCGATGTTCTGGCGGATGCTGCCGGAGAAGAGCTCTGTGTCCTGCGGCAGGTAGCCCACATGGCGGCCGAAGTCGGCCCGGTCCCAGCTGAAGACGTCGGCGCCATCGAGCCGCACCACCCCGTTGATCGGCCGCCAGATACCCATCAGCAGGCGCGCCAGCGTCGACTTGCCGGCGCCTGAGGGGCCGACGATCCCGAGCGTCTCGCCCGGATCGACCCCGAAGTTGATGTTCGTCAGCAGTAGGCGATTGGCGCCGGGCGGCGCGAAGTTCACGCCTTCGACCGCCAGTCGGCCCACGGGCCGCGGAAGGACCGTCGCGCTGGTCGGCGGCTCGGCCTTCTGCAGGGTCTCCATCAGCCGGCCGTGCGCCTGGGCCATCTTGTTCAGGGGGTCCCAGGCCGAGACGATCTTCTCGATCGGCGAAAGCGCGCGACTGGCCAGGATCATGTTGGCGAACAGCATGCCGGAATGCAGCTTGCCCCGCAGGATCAGCCACGCCCCAATGGCGATGATGAGGATCTGGATGCCCATCCGCACCGCCTTGATGGCGTCGGTGTAGGCGTTGGATTGCTCAGCGGCGACGGCGCCGCGCTCGATGGTGATGCCGCGGAAGTGCGCCCAGGCCGCGCCGAGCGTCGGCAGCATGCCCATGGCGCGCACCACCTCGCCATTGCGCAGCGCCGCTTCGGTGAAGGAGTAGCTGCGGATCGCCGCATCGTTGGCCTCGCGCATCGGCGGGCGGATGGCGCGCTCCTGAGCCAGCGCCAGGCCCAGCAGCGCCCCCGCGCCGATCAGCGTCACCACCCCCACCCAGGGGTCGATGATGAACAGCACGATGACGAAGACCGGAATCCACGGCAGGTCGAAGAACGCCGCCGCGGCGATGCCGGTGAGGGTCTGGCGGAAGGTGTCCAGGTCGCGCAGCGCCTGGGAACGGCCGGCGCCTCCGCCGCGCACCGCCTCGTCGAACAGGCCGCTGAACAGACGACCCGAAACCCGCTGGTCGAGCACCGTGCCGTAGTTGATCAGGATACGGGCTCGGTAGTCGTCGATGACGCTGGAGACGCCGAAAACGAAGATCGTGATGGCGGTCAAGATCCAGAGCGTCGCCTGGCTCTGGCTCATCATCACCCGGCCGTACACCTGGAAGGTGTAGAGCGGCATGGCCAGGTAGAGGATGTTCGAGAAGAAGCTGAAGACTGCGGCGACGGCGAACGGCTTCTTCCCCTCATGCAGAGCACGGGTGAGGACGTTGTCCGGCTGGTTCGTCAGGAAGGAGAGAAATTTCATGGCCGCCGAGCTGTCCCATCCGTGGCTGGCGCCGCCCAAGATACCCGAAAGGTGGCGTAATTTCGTTCTTCCGTGTTACCGCGACGCAACCGCGCACGCACGGCCATCGCCTCGGAACGGCGACAGATGATGGGCGCCCACTGTTCTGTCAATCACGGCGAGCGTGCGCCGTCGCCCGCAAACATATGACCGCCGGTGCTGCGGTTTGCGGAGCCTGGCTCAGGGCTTTCAGCCCGACAGAATTGGCTCAGCTTTGGACAGCGTCGGGCGGTCGGCCGACACGCCAGGGCGGGTCGAGCGCCACGTAGAGAGCACCGGCCATCGCCGCCAGATCCAGGAAATAGAGGTAGCGATAGTCGCAGGCGATCGAGATGACGAGGAAACTTGCGGCGAAGGCCAGGGCGGAGGCCAGCATGGCGGCGATCGCCAAGTCCGCGGGCTCGCCCCGGCGCAGCAGCAGGACGCCGGCGACAAGCGCCAGCAGGGCATAGGCCAGATGCGAGTGGACCGGGGTTCCCAGAAGGGCGCCGTCGTAGGCCAGCAGCCGGTCGTCGGTCGCCGACCAGCGGAACGACAGCCCGAGCGCCTCGGTCACGTCCGGGGGGCCTTGCAGCCCGAGCGCCACCGGCAAGCAGCGGTCTATTCGCGGAGTGAGGAACACCCAGCCGAACACCGCCAGCCGCTGGCGCAAGTAGGCGCCGGGATGACCCAGAACAAAGGCGCGCCAGTCGCGCCCCACCGCCGACGACGGAATCGACATCAACGCGGCGCGCAGCTCCGGCTGGCCGTCGGTGAAGTCGGTGCGTTCCGCCGACCAGTAGCGGGGCGCCAGCCGCCGGATCGCCGCCACGGCCTGCGGACGGGCGGCCGTCGACGCCGGCAGCGGGAAGCCGGGATCCGTCGCGACCGCGCCCAGGAGGTCGTAACCCTGCAGGACACGCACCCCCTCCGCCATGCCATCGCCCGAGCCCAGGAGAGGGCCGGTCCTCGGCGGCTGGGTCGCCAGGTTCATGGCGTGCGAGACCGCGACGATGGCCAAGACGGCGCCCCCGGCCCAGGCGACGCCGCCCCGCCAGCCCCCCCGCGCCTGGTTCCAGCCGAGCACGGCCGCCGCAGCCAGGCCGACGAGGACGCCGTTCTGGCGAAGCAGCGCGGCGGCGGCCAGCAGCAGCAAGGCCGCGCAGAGCGCCGGGCCGCGCCGCCCGGGCCCCTGCTGGGAATCCCGGATCGCCCAGGCCAGGGCCGTCATGCCCGCCACCGCGGCGTTCGCGAACAGCACGTCCTTCCAGACGATGCCCTGGTAGATCAGCACCAGCGGAGAGGCGCAGGCCAGCGCCGCCAGAAGCGCCGCCCCCCAACTCGCCCGCCCCCGGCGCAGGCCGAGGTAGGAGGCCAGCGCGACAAAGAGCAGGAGGCTGCTCACGGCGACATAGAGGCCGGTCCCCGGCCCGATGCGGTCGAACACGCCCAGGGCCCAGGCGTAGAACGAGGGCGCCCAGCTCTGGCGCACGCGGAATCGGCCCTCGTAGAGCTCAAGCAGCGAATCGAGCGTGAGATGCCCCGGAAGGTTCACCGTCAGCGTGGCCGCCCAGCCCGCCGCCAGCACGGCGAGGTAGGCGACGCCGGCGGCTCGATTCCCCCCAAACGACCTGCCGGGACTGGACACGCGCCGCCGACCTCCCTCACACCCTGCCCATGAGCGTCGTCTATATCCTCGCCCACCTGGACGACGAATACTGCGCCGCGCCGCTGATCTGGCAGGCCCGGCGCGAGGGCCTCGACCAGCATCTGCTCTACCTCGCCGATTACCGCGACCGCCGGATGGGCCGGCGGCGGCTGGCGGAAACCCGCGCCTATGTCGCGCGCCAGGGCTTGCCGCCGGAGCGGGCGCAGGCGATCGGACTGGACGGCGGGATCTTCGACGGCGCCTTGCACCTGCGCGTCCCCGACCTCCTCGCCCTCGTCCTGGAAGCGGTCTCCGGCGTTGGACAGATCAGCCGGATCGTCACGCCCGCCTGGGAAGGCGGACACATGGACCACGATGTCTGCGCCTGGCTTGGGGTGCGCCTTGGCGAACGGCTGGGCGCCCCCGTGCGGCAGTTCAGCCTCTACCACGGCGAGGGCCTGCCAGGCCCGTTGCTGCGCGGCGCGAGCCCCCTCGCAGAGAACGGGCCGGTGCGACGGATCGAGCTATCGCCGGGGGAATGGCTGCGCTGGGCGGCGGGCGTGCGCGCCTTTCCATCGCAGGCCTACGCCTGGTCAGGCATCTGGCCGGCGATGATGCTGGGCCTCGCCCGGCATGGCTTCGGATGGCAGGGCCTTTCCAGCCAACGCGTCGAACAACGACCCCACGCCGGACGGCTGTTCTATGAGCGGATGTTCAAGGTTCCCTACGAGGAGGTGCGCGCGGCGCTCGACGCCGCTCACCCCGCCGGGGCGCGGCCGATCACGAAGAGGCCGGCCAGGATCAGGCCCACTCCCGCCCAGTAGCCCGGCGAGATCGGCTCTTTCAGGATGAACGCCCCGCCCAACGGCGTGAGCACGAAGCTCAGGGCCATGATCGGATAGATTCGGCTGAGGGGAGCGTTGCGCAGGACGGCCACCCAGACCAGCGTCGCCGCCGCGTACAGCACCAGCGCCACGCCGAGGATGACGAGCCCTCGCGGCTCGGCCAGGGGACGGCGGAAGTCGAGATGGCCGGAGGCGAGCTTGAACAGGAGCTGGCCGGTGGAGATCACCACCACGCAGCCCAGCGGCGCCAGCAGTCCCCAGAACAGTCCTACCTTGGAGCCCACGCCTCGCCCTTCCGATCGCCGTTCGATTGCGCCGCTTCGCTCGGGCCGGTCAAGCGCCCCCGGCCGCCTGCTCCAGGTGCGCGACGGTCCGCAAATAGGGATGGATCGGCCGGCTGGGCACGTTCAGCACGTCGAAGTTCACCGCCTGCAGCAAGAGCTGCGCGCCCAGGATCACCGGCAAGGCCGCGGCCATGACCACGCCGGCCGACGCCGATTGCCCGACCTCGCGCGTGGTCAGGTAGTGGGCGGCGTAGCCGACGCCGAACAGCAGCGAGAAGAGGCCGAACACCAGCTCCAGGCTGGCGACGTTGAAATCGCGGACGAAGTATTGCCCGAGCACCCGCTGCAGGAAGTTGCGCACATGGCGCGCGGCGAACGGGCCGACGATGCCGCTGATCCGCAGGTTCGAGATCTCGTCGGCGTAGCGCGCCGGGATCGGCACGTCGCGCACCACCGCCCGCAGGCTTCCCAGGTGGTAGAGCAGGTCCGTCTCGAAGAAGAACCGCCGGGAGATGCGCCGGTTCATCAACAGCTTGGCCACCTGGGCGTCGATGGCGGTGAAGCCGTTGGTGGGATCGAAGATGTTCCAGTAGCCGGTCGATACCTTGGCTGCGAAGCTCAGGGCGGCGTTGCCCAGCACGCGCACCGTCGGCATCTGCTGCAGGTGGCTGACCGAGGTGAAACGGTTGCCCTTGGCGTAGTCGGCGTCGCCCAGCAGGATCGGCGCGACGAGCTGGGCCACATAGGCCAGGTCCATCTGGTCGTCGCCGTCCACCTTCACCAGCACCTGACCGCCGCGCCGGGCGGCCTCGTCGTAGCCGGCGAGCGTCGCGCCCCCGACGCCCTGGTTCTTCGGCAGGCGCACCACCACCACGCGCGGGTCCCGCGCCTCGGCCTCGATGAAGTCCCCCGAGCCTTCGGGGCAGGCGTCGTCGACGCACACGATGCCCTCGATCCAGGCCGGCGCCTGGGCGATCACCGACAGGATGTGCGCCTTGACCTTGTAGCAGGGGATCACCAGCCAAACGCCGGCCGTCTCGAGGGCCGGGCGGCGGCCGTCTCTCAGCTGGGTCGAGACGCCTCGATCATCGCGGGCGGAGCGTTCAGCCAAGTTCATCATGCACCGCCGCGCCTCGGGGCTGACATTGGAAGGTGACGAGGCGCAAAAGGCGCGCGCTTGCGATACGCCGGTTCGCAGCCTAGCAGCAATCGCACCTCGTAACGCCTCCCACTCGGATCGAACTTGAGCGTCAGCATCCTCATACCTGCTTTTCGCCCGACCTATCTGCGTCAGGCCATCGCCAGCGCGTTGACCCAGGGCTTCGAAGATTTCGAACTGGTGATCGGCGACGACAATCCGGGCGAAGAAGTGCGCAAAATCGTCGAAGAATTCCAGGATCGAAGGATCCGCTATCTACGCACATCCGGCGCCGCGGGGGCGCTCGAGAACATGAGGATGCTGTGGAGCGCGGCCTCTCGGCCTTTGGTGAAGTATCTCTTCGATGATGATCTCCTGATGCCGATGGCCTTGATCGAAATGGTCGCAGCGATGGAATCGTATCCGAACAGTTCTTTTTGTTTCAGCAATCGCTACATCATCGACAATGTTGGTCGAGTGTTGGAAGAAAGAAAGTCGACCACCGAAGGAGAGGTGTCCTCGATACAGGGCCATTCCTTGATTACTGCGTTGCTTCCGATCGTAACCAACCGCATTGGGGAGTTTTCCAATGTAATGGTGAACCTCGATTCAGGGGTCGAGTTCAGCGATATCGAGCGTTTCCAGGGTTTCGACATCATGATGCTCGGCGATATGGCGTTTTACCTCAACGCCACGCGAAAGGCCCCGGCGGTGCGGATCGGCAAGACGCTCGCCGCCTTTCGCATCCACGGCCAGCAGCATTCTTCCCCAGGGTATAATCCGTGGTTCGCCCGAAGCCTGTGCGAATGGGAAGTCCTGGTGAGATGTGAGTACGACGTCCGCCGCCTGGACGCCGGAAAAGCTCTTCGCGCGGCGCGCAGACTTCAGACCGCCTATGCGAGCTGGGAACCGCAGTTGCCCGAGATAAAGCATCTGCAACCGGAACTGGCCGTATTTTGCGATGAGCTCGAGCTGGGCAGGGCGGCAGGGGTTACCGAAGCGTTCCGGACTGGACTGGCCAGGTTGACCGACGACATCGAGAAACGACGACTTGCCCGGCTATCGCCGGGTGCGGCTGGCCCGGATTAGGATAGCCATCGGAACGGATGAGCGGCGGCGAATGCTCAGCTCGGCTCAATAATCTCGACGAGGTTGAGGCCACGCATCATCACGAAGGCGACCCGCCGCCCCGCGAAGGCCACCGCGGGCGCGGGCGGCGCGACAATCTTCCCCCCCTGCACCTGAAGCTCCTGCAGAATGGCCTCGAAGGCCTGCGCCAAGAAGGCCTGATGGTAGATTTTGACCCCCCGTTTGAGGTAGCCCGTCACGGGAGAGGTTTCGTCCAGGGGCTCCAGCAGTTCCAACCGCGGGCCTGCGCCGATGATGAAGACCCCTCGCACCTTTTGGATTGGATCGACGAAAATGTCGGCCTCGGCCGCATAGCCTAGGCCGATCCAGGCGGCCATCTCGGCTTCAACGGAACGACAGGCCAGGCCGAGATGGTGGAACTGGAGCTGGCGGGCGCTAAACAAGTCGAACACCCGCAACGCGCTGCGCGAGTCGCTCAAGCCGCGGCCTCAACGTTGGCCAGGCTTCGCGCGTCACCACATGCTCCACAGCATCATGATCTCCGTCCGCCAGATGCGCATAAGCGGAAAGCGTGCGGCGTCGCTCCGCGCCCATGGAATCGTGGAACGACAGAACCTGGCGATTGCCAGCCAAGGTCCGACAATAGACCTCCCTCAGATCGAGCGCCTCGAAGCCGAGCCGGTAGATCAACAAGGCAGATTCGACCGCCGCCAGGACCCCCGGACTGATCAGCCAGCGCCCCCACTCGCCCGCGCGGTCTACCACGTCATAGAGGCCGACGGCCCCCACCGGCGTTCCGTCCGCCTGGTCCTCGACGATGAAATAGTAATCCCCGGCGCGCGCCTCGTACGCGACCATCCAATCGATCTGGTCCTGCAGCCGTGGCGACGTCGGATGAAGGAAGCGCGAGAGTTCGGGGTCCCGCCGCAGGCCGAGGATAAAAGCGGCGTCATCGATGTACGCAGGTCTGAGGTCGAAACGATGACCGGCCAAGCGCAGATTATGCTGCACCGGCTCAGCCGCCGATCTTCTGCAAAATGTCCGCGGATCCGGTGAGAGCCCCCATCTCCTCGGCGCTGAAGCTCACCCCGAAGGCTGCTTCGACCGCCATGACGATCTCGATATGCTTGAGCGAATCCCATTTCGGCTCGGCTTCACGCAGCACTGTCTCCGCGGGGGCGACCGGACGTTCGAGAACGAGAGTCAGGATTTCGGCCAGCGTGGCCTCCGTAGGGCCGCTCATGCCTTCGCCCCGGACGGCCCCGCCAGGTTTGCGACAACATAGATCTCGCCGGCTATATCCGGATATCGCTCGCCTAGGTTCATGAAGGCGTCGATCATCGGCGGCGTCCAGTCACGCTCCAGCTGAGCGTTGGACAGAGGCTTCATCCAATAACCGCCGAAAATCTCGATCGAAAGTCCCGCATCGAGGAAATCGCGGCGGAAACTTTCGGGCGTATAGACGCGTCGATGCCCGTGATGACGGTCTGCGTCGTTCAGCGCAGCCTCATGGGCGAGAAGCCCCATCATCACCGCCGCCTGACGGTGCAGCGAACGCGCGTTGGGCACGGCGGCGAGCACCCTTCCGGCTTCGGAAAGCCAGGGCCGGATGCGGCTCAGCAACGCCACCGGATCGTCCACATGTTCGAGCACGTGGCCCAGGACAATGTTGTCGAACGGACGGGGGGGAAGGAATTCCTCGAAAAGCGCGTGCACGACCTGCACCCGCGGAAGCTCTGCACGGAGCGCCTCGCAGAACGCCTCAGCGCCCTCGACGACGGTAAGCGGCTGGCCCAGCTCGGCGAGCTTGCGGGTCATATGGCCTTCCGCGGGGCCAAGTTCGAGGATGGATCCGGGCCTCAAGAAGCGCCGGAATATCCGGAACGAATGTGCAATCGTCGCGGCGTTCAGTCCGGCGCCGTATAGCGACACCGAAGCGATGTCGTCCAGCCGCCGGCGTTCAGCCTCGGCGTCGAGCTCCTGCATCATGTCCTCCGATTGGACCAAGCCCGAATGCCTCCTCAAAGCGTCCACGTCAAACGCACGGCCGGACTCCAGGCGCGCGTCAGGGCGGCCATAGACAGCGGAGCCAGACCCGCGTCGGCCGGCAAGTCGCCGCCGAGCTTTGCGCGCAGCCAATCCAGGGCTGGCGCGTTGCGCGCGCCCTGCGAGTAGGCGAAGCCGATGGTCTCGGTTCCCAGCGCCTTCGCTGCGCACCGCACCGCCTCGCCGACGATGATGTCCTCCAGCCTGCGACCAAGGGCGCGGCATGAGATACACAGCTCCTCCACTACGGCCATGCCGTCGGCCGCCTTGCGGACGAAAACCCCCGCCACCGAGCCAGAATCCGCCAATCGGTCGGCCAAGCGCACGTGGACAACCGCCGCTTCCTTATCCTCGATGAAGCGCTGAACCTCGCTTTCGTCGAACCGTCGAAGCGCGAGATTGAACTGGTTGGTTTTTCGGCTGATCTCCGCCAGGCGCGCACGGTCGTCGCCAGGATCAAGCCGGAAGTCGAGAACTGGCTGGAGCGCCCAAAGATAGGCCTCCTCGTTTTCTGCGGAATTCGCCAGGGCGGCTCGCTCAGTGTTGGCGCGAACGTCGGTCGTTCGGCCAGAGAAATCGCCTTGCCGCGGCAGCCCCGGATAGAGCCGAAGCGCGGAGGCGGTGAGCTGCGCTTCGGTGCGTGCGTACAGCAGTCTTAATCCAGGATGCGCCCGGCCAGCTTCGATCAACTCTCCGGCGTTGTCGTCGATGAAGAGGAAGCTGTCCGGGGCCACGTTGAAGGCGGTCGCGGCGCGGGCGACCGACGCCGACTTGTCGCCCCACCCCACCTGCCAGCTCGCCACTGCATCAGGTCGCAGCGGAAAGTCCTTCCGCTGGGCGAACAGCTTCTCCACGTCGCTGACTTCGTTTCGGGAGATCACAGCAATCAGGACGCCACGCGCCGCCCAGGCGGCGAGTTCTCGCTGCAGTTCCGCATGGCCAGGCGTGAGCGTCAGGCGCTCAGGCCCGTCCTCTCCCAGCACGCCCTCGTATAGAGTGTTGTCAAGGTCGACGGCTATCGCCTTCACCGGCGTCCCGAGGGCTTCAGGCAGGACCTCGAAGGCGAGACAACGAGCCGTGTGCAACGCCGCTTGGTCCGACAGCCGTGTCCCGGTAGCCTTCGCACGGGCGGTGTCGAAGGCCGCATCGCCCAACTCGTGCGCGATCCCGTCGAGCCTGAGCAGTCGAACGTCCGCTGTTTGCGCGGCCCAAGAACTCAGGGCGGCGTTGAGCCCGGCCGCGCGCGGCCCGGCATCGGGTGAATTGGCCACGATCAGGGGGCCACCGGCTCTCGCGCGAACCTGCGCCAAGCGATGCACAGCCCAGTCCGCGAGAGCTTGGTCGTCGAGACGGGACAGCCGGGCGAAGTCCATCCAGACCAGTGCGGCGCCTGCCTTTGCATCCGGCAATGAGAGGCTGTCGTCGTAGTCGCTGAGGGTCGCACTCAGTCGGATACCGGCAAAATTGAGAAATGGCGGAAGCGCCGAGGCCACTGTCTCGAACGCATGGTTCCGCAACACGTGGAGTTTAAAGCCTCCATCCGGCTTCCGAGCGCCAAGGCGCAGGAGATCGAGGCGATTGAGCCGCTCCGCGAAGAGCGCCGCCTGCCAGCCAAGGGTGTCGAATCCCGACATGAGCTCAGGCCTTGGTTCCAAGCAACTCCGCCACCTTCGCCGGCCCCTCGGCGGGCATCCCCGGCCACATCGGCAGCGACAGCACCTCGCGGGCCAGCCGCTCGGCGAGCGGAAACTGGCCCGACCGAAAGCCGAGGTCGGCGAACGCGGGCTGCAGGTGGCAGGGCGTCGGATAGTGGATCAGGGTCTGCACGCCCGCGGCCTCCAGCCTGGCCTGCAAGGCGTCGCGCTCGGGGCTGCGGACCACATAGAGATGATAGACGTGCCGCGCCCAGGAGGCCTCGACGGGCAGGGTCAGGCCGGCCGCGCCGCCCAGGGTCTCGGCGTAGGCCGCGGCGTGCGCGCGGCGACGGTCGTTGGCGGCGTCGAGCCGTGGCAGCTTGGCGCGCAGGAAGGCGGCCTGCAGCTCGTCGAGCCTGGAGTTCACCCCCGCGTGCTCGTGTTCGTACTTCCGGATCGAGCCATAGTTGCGAAGCTTGCGCAGCCGCTCGGCCAAGCCGCCATCCGAGGTCGTCACCGCCCCGGCGTCGCCCAGCGCGCCAAGGTTCTTGGTCGGATAGAAGCTGAAGGCGGTGGCGTGGGCGAGGCTTCCCGTGCGTCGGCCCTCATAGGCCGCGCCATGGCTCTGGGCGGCGTCCTCCAGGACGAAGAGGCCGTGGCGTTTGCAAACCGC
>Ga0207703_10001268_pt1 | contig 23491 bp, 19 predicted proteins | sample KBSSwiS12_FD_184304 | JGI IMG/M metagenome (GOLD analysis project Ga0207703, IMG submission 184304) | Switchgrass rhizosphere microbial communities from Kellogg Biological Station, Michigan, USA - KBS Switchgrass S1-2 (SPAdes) (version 2) | ecosystem: Host-associated > Plants > Roots >...
GTGACACGCACCGCGCTACCGAAGGGGTTGTAGGGATTTGTCGCCGGCACCAAGGCGTTGTTTAGCGGAACACCTTGATCGTGAGTGCTCATGCTGTGGCCGGTATAGGTCAGTTCTCCAAAGACCGACCAGTGCTCGCCCAACAAACGATTCGCGCTGCCATGCAACGTCTTTGTATCCCTGTCGGGTATCAGAGCTCGGCCATTTCCCTGGACCGCATTTGCACAAAGATTGGGAAAACCTGCGGTGCTGCTGAAATCCGCAATCGTCAAGTTGGGATTGCCTGCGATACTCGGAATGCCGGCGACCCCAGCGGTTAACCCAGGGAGATTGGCTGCGGTGGTGCTGCTAACCGTGCCCGGAGTACAGGTGCGAACGCGATCGTCCTGACCTCCAAAGCGGCGATAGTCGGCGTCCCAAAAGAGGTCCCGATCGCGCGAACTCAGTCGAGAGTTTGCGCTATATGAAGCCAGCACCATGAATGAACCGCGCTCGTAGGTCCCACCGGTCGCAAATGACAAAGCTCCATCATCCGTACCATTGGCAGACCCATACCGCAGATAGAGCGCAGGACCATCCACCGAAGATTTGAGGACAAAGTTGACGACGCCCGCCAGAGCATCACCGCCATAAACGGCCGAGGATCCGACTGGCAGAATCTCGACTCGTTCGATAGCCGTAAACGGAATCAAATCCAGCGGAAAAATCGTACCGCCTCCGGTACCTGCACTCTCCACCCTACGTCCATTGATCAATACCAAGGTACTTCCTGAGGGTAGACCGCGAAGTTGAACGCTCGATATGCCGCCGGCACGTACCGCTATGGATTCCGGAGACTGCACCGAAACTTCATTGAGCGTGTTCAAGAACTGAGTCAAAGTGGGCTGCCCACTACGCTCGATGTCTTCCCGCGTGTAGATGTTCACCGGCATCGCCGGTTCCGCATCAATTGTCTTGAGTCGCGACCCGGTGACGACAACACTCTCCATCTGTGCCGGGGCGTCGACCTGTTGATGCGACAATATCGGCGTCGCGAGAGGCGAAGACTCGACTTCCGTTGATGCCCGAGAGCCCTTCTTCTCATCGGACGAACGAGAGGAGCTCTTTTCGCGAATCGTTGCAGCATTCTCGGAACTGTAGACAATCTCGAGATTAGCGCCTTGCAGCAATTGTTCGAGCGCCTCCCGCTTGGACATCTTTCCAACTATCGAATGTGACACCAACCCTTTGATATCTTCTTGACGGTAGAGAAGCTGCATTCCAGTCTGATCCGCAAAGGACTTCAAAGCCGCCGAAAGCGATTGCTCAGGAATGTTGAAGTTTGCCAGTGCATTCGACTGCGCAAGAGCAGTGGTAGAGGCCAAGAAACCATAGACCGTTGCCAGCGCGCCTACACGCAACGCCAACGTAATGCTCTTGCACAGCTTCATTCTGGACGAAGGCCATTGCGTCATTGATTGATCCCCGGTGGTGTTTGCTCATCGGCCAAAGGCCGGCCTATGAACAACGAACCCCGAGTGCGGAAAATCCCCCACGTGAATGTTGCGCACGTGTGCATCAGATCAATCTGATCGCGCACAGGGCGGTTCTCTGAGTGCGCATGGATTGAGAAGGCTCTACTCGATGTAGACGCGCTGCTTGCCTTCCCGCTTGACTGTAAGACCCAGACCGTCCTTCGCCATGGCCAGAAATGCTTCAGCCCCTTGAGGGTTCGTCTGAAACGTTCCGCCAATCTTGATCGTTTTTGCACGCGCACCGACTTCGATCTTGAGTGGTGTGTAGCGACCGATCTCAGCGACCACTTCCTGCAATGGACGATCCTCAAAATAGATCGTGCCACTGCGCCAAGAGACTTCGCGGTCCACCTCACTCGTCGGCAGTGCTCGAACTCTCGCTTGAGCATTTTGCAATTCGACCTGCTGACCTGCTCCGAGCAACGATACGGGAATTTGTTCGAAGACAGCATCGGATGGTGGTTCTTGCGTAGCAACAGAACCCACTTTCACCCGCCCTTCGCTGACTGTCACTCTCACGCCATCGGGGCGTCGGTAAACATTGAATTCCGTACCGACTGCTCTCACCAGGGTGTGGTCCGCCACGACCCAAAAAGGGCGCTCCGGGGCGTGAGCCACTGTGAAGAATGCTTCGCCGCGCTGCAGATGGATTACGCGCGCCTTCTCGGTATAGTCCACGTGAACCTGGCTGTCGCTATTGAGTTCCAGACGCGAGCCGTCTGGCAGGGCAATCGACGCGTGCTCGCCTATGCCTGTCTCAAATGACGACAAGGGTTGTCGTTGCCACCACCATCCCAGACAAAGAACAATCATGGCAGCTGCGGCAACTGCGGCGATTCGTGTTCGCCTATGCCGGCGTACGCGCGTTGCGTCATGCATGGCGGTCCCGAAAGACACGGCTCGTACTGTGCGACCCGCCACGGAGAACCGTTGCCAGGTGGACATCAGCTCATCGTAGGCCCGCGCGTTGAGCGGGTGGGCATTTCGCCAAGCGTCGAACTTGATCCGGTCCTCGGCAGTGACATCGTCCGCTTGCAAGCGCGCAATCCAGTCGCTCGCCTCCTCACGGACGAGCTCGGGATCGGGAAGCTGATGAACGTCGTTCATGGCTTTCCTGACTCCGCATCGAGTCGATATGTACGCCGCATAAAGGCGTGCGTCTCGCGTAGCCCTTTAGAGATATGCTTCTCCACGGTTTTGGTCGAGATGCCTAGCTCGTCGGCGATCTGCTTATAGGAACGGTCGTGAAATAATTTCATCGTGAAGGCGGCTCGGCATTGCGGTGATAACCTCTCTACCGCCTGCGCCAGCAATCTCGCTTCTTCGTCGGCAATCAGTCCATCTTCGGGTGACCGCCCGTCGTCGTGATGGACCCCGATGGCATCGACATCTTCCACCAGGTCCGTGGCCGCGATACGCGCATGCCGCTGCGCATTGCTTGCGAGATTGCGCGCGATCACGAACAGTAGTGCCTTTGGCTGTTCGACCTGCTCTCCTTGCTGGTAGGTGCGTACGTAGGCTTCCTGCACGATGTCCTCCGCTGCCATGGGTGAGCCCATGAACCGCTGCACATAGCGCCGCAGAGACTGATAGGTCTCTGCAACGAACTGTGCGTACGTGTCCCTCATGGCGTCTGGCATGATCGTCGAGCAACTGCAAACGCAGCCACCCTACACCTCGGAGTGATCTCAACTCAAGCTAGTCTTCCGTATCCAAACCATCGCAAAAGCATGATTTTTCTGTGGATATTCCTTTACGACACTCCAGCGAGGAATATCCCCCATAGCGGAATCAAACTTGACTTCGAGCCCCCCAGCCCCAGGTCAATTGGCTCCTGCCGACGGTTGTATTGCACTGTCGCTGCAACGAGTCATCGCCTTCACAGGAGGCACCACGGTATGTCCTTCTCTACGTCATCTTGCCCGCCTAGTCACGGCAAATGCAGTAAGCGCAAGGTCGGTCAGTGTGCTCTTATCCTGTCTGAGATGCTCGATCTCCGAGTTCGTCAGCCGATAGGCAGTGAATGTCTTTCGTGCCAACACACCGGACTCTCTCAAGCCGTGCGTCGGCTCTTGGTCTTCCAGGCCCACCGGCGACTCGGAAACCGAAGAGATTGTGGGCTTCGCCCTGCTGGTATATCGAGAGATCGCAGAAGAATTTTTTTCGGATGTCATAGTCTTACCCCACCTAGTTAGTCCAACGCGCCGGTTCATCATCTAGCTATCAGCATAGTAGCCAGCGGTCTCGCCCGCTGATGCAAGGCCTTGAATTGCGTTCGGCACCATGACCAGCGCCGACAGTCAGTCCGCAACTAACCGTCTTCCGCAGCAGAGAGTGCTCGCAATACCGCCGGGTTCTGCATCTTGCGAAGCAATTTTTCCAGATCTGCCGCAGCCCGACTTGTGGGCGAAGCTTTGGTCAATTCAGCCATCCTATGGATTATTTCACCTTGCCGCGGTGTGGCGACCACGCCATAACTATAGAAAGTCGTCAGCACGCCTTCGTGTCCAAGGTTCTGGCTCCAAGCCTTGAAAGCCTCGGGCGACTGGCAAAGCTTTTCGCCGAGCACAACCAGCATATTGCGGAAACTGTGGGGGTTGAAATACGGCAGCCCGGCAGCCGCGAACGCCTGCTTGAAGATATCGCGGATGGGCGTCGCATTGCTCCAATGCCCGCGATCCAGCCCCGCAGCCTCGAAGCAGTAGTTTGCGCCAACCCGCACCTTCGTCCGGGGAAACAGCGAATCGTCGTTCCCCCACAGACGATCTTTGCGCAGGAAGTCGACCCAGTCGGCCACAATCTGCTTGATGTCATCGCCGACTGGGAAAAAGAATGTCGTAAAGGTCTTGCTGAACTTCGTCTTCACATCGCGCGCATCTTGATGCACACAGCCGGCAGCGAGGTCGATGTGCTTGAGTTTCAGGGAAGCGATGGCGCTGTCGCGCGCACCGGTCAATAGCGTGAAGGCGACAAGCGCACGGTTGCGCTTTTCAATGTCGGTCGCCTTCGGCATAGCGGCTATGACATGCCTGATCTGCTCCAACGTCGGCACGGGACGCATGCGCCGCGCTGTGGCAATGCGACTGTCCTTGTCCGGCAGGTTGAAGTACTTAGCGTCGGAATAGCTCAAGCTGGACTTGTAGCCTGGCTGTCCGGCCAGCCAGTGAAAGAACCGCCTGAGGTGCGACAAGGTTGCGTATTGCGTCGCCTTGCTCAACTTCTCACGGGTCGTGTTGCTGTCCTGGTCAGCCAGATGATGCTTGAACGCGACCGCCTGTTTGTGGTGAAACGTCTTGAAGTCGCGAAAGCGGGTATGGGACTCGAAGCGCGCCAGCGCCGCAGCAACGGCATCGACGGTGGCTTCGCTGTGCCGCTCGGCTTCGCGCAGATAGGCGAGGTATTGGCGCTTGATGCGCTCGTTTTTCGGATTGTGCGTGGTCATGTCGTCTTACTCCCGCGTGAAGTCATGGTTTACGGAGGGGCTGCTGCTCTCGCTTATGCGTTGCAGCGCTTCCGGCAGAATGACTTCCAGATTCCCGCGCGCGGCGCCGATTTTGGTGAGGCTGACACGACGATAGATGAGCGCGTCGCAGGTCGGGCAGATGCCGACCAGATTGCCGCTGGTCGCGGTGATCGACCTGTAGTCGGCCATGTCGCCGGCAGGGTGCTGCGGGCAGCGACAGCGTACACAGTAAATTTGCCCAGGGGCACACGGGCGCTTGTTGCTATGGTGACGGTGAGTGAGAAAGTCGGCGAGTGCCTTGCCAAGAATCAAGATCGGGCGGCGCTGGTCGATGACGGGCAGACCGCGATGGGCGATCCAGTCGCGGACAGTGTTCTTGTGGACATGCAACAGCTTGGCCGTTTCCTCGACCGAGTAGTTGCGGTGAATTTTCACCAGTCGCGGATTGCGGGTCCGACGCGACACGGCGGGCCCTACCCGGCTGGGCCGCGGCTAGATTCGATCTGCCAATTCAACCACTCATCGATTTCGTGACCCAACCATCCAACAGCGGAACCACCGAGATGGATTGGTTTGGGGAAGGTGGCGTCGTAGCGCGGTGACTTCTGGTTAATCCGGTCGTAGATCGTACTGCGCGACAAGCCCGTGCGTGCCTGGACCTCGCGGCGTCGCAAGATCCATATGCGTTCGGAAGGTAAGTGCGGATTGGCCATTTTCGGCTCCTATAGGAAACCGATAGATATCTAATCCCACTTCTTGTTTTCGAATAGACTCCATTCATTTAACCCATTGGGTTGAAGTAATTCCGGAATTCGGGCGAAACCCCTTATTTGTGTGGAATTCGGTCGATTGAAGCAACTACTTCCGTGGCCCCGTGGGAAGTCCATCTGCGCGCAAGATTGTTGCCATGGCTGCCGCGAGATTCTCAGATGCACCGTTTTCTCGGAGCCATCCGCATACCTCGGCGTTTGTGGGTGCTGTCGACGGATCCTTGGGATCGTATAGCGACCAAAACTTTCGCGCCGCTCCATCCAGTAAACGAAGGTTCCTTGTTTCGTACTCACCCCATGGCCACATGCCCTTGCCAGAAGCTGGTGCAGTTGGATGGACTGGCAGAAAGCCCTCCATAACTACGGATTCCAACTCTGGGGGAACCAGTGGTGAAAAGTTTACTTTTAGCACCTCGTGCGCTTCGTGATAGGCCGCCCGGGTACGTCCTCCCAGGTACGCAGCTTCAAACTCGTCACGCCATACGAAGCATCCTCTCGGTAAGCATGAAGGGGACTGTTCGCGCCACAGCGCATAGGAGATTTCATCCCGTTCTCCGCTACTACTTTGACTCAGACGCTGATCCAATGCGTTGAGTCTCACAAGGATTTGATCCCATTCGACCGGATTGATCGCGGGATGCCCGTCGCTCGCGTCGAATTGAAACGCACGCAGACCACTTCTAGATCGGCTCGGGCGATCTAGGTTGGAAAATTCCTTGGCAACAGCATCCGGCGATAGTCGCCACCCCGTCACGAATGGAATTGCCCTAACGGGAACGGCATCTCGGCCGTCAATGAGAACCGTGACTTTCACTCCGGGCTTGTCCTGCAGAGTCCAGCCGGTAAGATACCTTTCAAGCCAGCAGAACGACAACGATCCGGGGGTACGGTGCAACGCCGCAGGCGAAAGGAATCCAATGCCGCTCACTCCTGAGCAGCAGGCCCGCGAGCGCATCGACGAGCTGCTGCGGGCTGCCGGTTGGATCATCCAGGACAACGCCGACTTCAACCGCAACGCGGGCGAAGGCGTCGCCGTGCGCGAGTTCAAGCTGCCGAGCGGCCCTTGCGATTACCTGCTTTTCGTTGCCGGCAAGGCGGCTGGCGTACTCGAGGCCAAGAAGACCGGCGTCACGCTCAGCGCGATCGCCGAGCAGGCCGCGCGCTACATGGTCAAGCTGCCGGACCACCTTGCCCGCTGGGACGATCACCTCCGCTTCGACTACGAATCCACGGGCGACGAGACCTACTTCCGCGACATGCGCGACCCGAAGCCGCGCTCGCGGCGCGTCTTCGCGTTCCACCAGCCGCAGACCCTGCATCTCTGGCTTAAGGAGGACGACACGCTCCGTGGCCGGTTTCGACACCTGCCGACCCTGGACACGACGGGCCTGCGCGACTGCCAGATCGAGGCAGTCAACGGCCTGGAATCTTCGCTGGCGCAGGACCACCCGCGCTCGCTGATCCAGATGGCCACCGGCGCGGGCAAGACCTTCACGGCCTGCACGTTCAGTTGGCGCCTGCTCAAGTACGCCAATGCACGGCGCATCCTGTTTCTCGTCGATCGCAACAACCTCGGCGACCAGACGCTCAAGGAGTACCAGAACTACGAGCCGCCCGGCTCCGGCCGCAAATTCGTGCAAACCTATATCGTTCAGCACCTGCACGGCAGCCGCATCGACCCGGATGCAAAGGTCGTAATAACCACTATTCAACGCCTGTACGCGATGCTGCGCGGCCAGGAACTAGGTGAAGAAGCCGAGGAAGGTTCCGCGTTCGAGACCTGGACCGACGACGAGGGCGAGCTGCGCCCGATCGCCTACAACCCGACGATCCCGATTGAGACCTTCGACTTGATCGTCACGGACGAATGCCACCGTTCGATTTACGGGCTCTGGCGGCAGGTGCTCGAATACTTCGACGCGCACCTTATCGGGCTCACTGCCACGCCGTCGAAGCACACGCTCGGCTTTTTTGGCAACCTTGTTTCCGAGTACCCCTACGAGCAATCCGTGGTAGACGGCGTCAACGTCGGTTTCGAGGTGTTCCGCGTCCGGACGCAGGTCGGCGAGCTGGGCGGCATCGTCGACGCCAGTTACCACGTGCCGGTGCGCGACCGCCGCACCCGCGCCATACGCTACGTGCAGCTAGACGCCGACCTGCCATACACCAGACAGGAATTGGACAATTCCGTTACGGTACCGAATCAGATCCGCGCCGTGCTCCATTGCTACAAGGACCGGCTTTTCACTGATCTCTTCCCTGGCCGCACCGGCGAGTGGGTGCCGAAAACCCTGATCTTCGCCAAGGACGACAATCACGCAGAGGAGATCGTCAAGCTAGTTCGCGAGGTCTTCGTCCAAGGCAATGAGTTTGCCCGCAAGATCACCTACCAGACCAGCGAAAAACCGAAGGAACTGATCGCAGCTTTTCGCGTCGATCCGTTCCCGCGCATCGCCGTCACGGTCGACATGATCGCAACCGGCACCGACATCAAGCCGGTTGAGTGCCTGATCTTCTTGCGCGACGTGAAGTCCGACGGCTACTTCGAGCAGATGAAGGGCCGCGGCGTCCGCACGATCAACGACGCGGACCTGAGGCAGGTCACGCCCGATGCGCAGACCAAGACTCGCTTCGTGTTGATCGACGCCGTCGGCGTTACCGAGAACAGAAAGACAGTCAGCCAGCCGCTGGAGCGCAAGCGCGCCATCGCGTTCGACAGGCTGATTGACCAGATCGCGCAGGGCCGGCGTGATGCAGACGCGATCTCCAGCCTCGCCGGCCGCCTCGCGGCACTCGATCGCCAGATCGACGACGAAGATCGCAACCGCATCGCTCAAGCCGCGAAGGGCGCTTCGCTGAAGAACCTTGCCACGCGCTTGCTCACGTCGATCAGTCCGGACACGGTCGACGCCGAGTTGATCAACCGCTTCGGCAAGGGAGCCGTCGACAGCGCGACGCCGCAGCAAGTGAAGAAAGTCGAGGACGACCTCAAGGACGAAGCCTGCAAGCCGCTCGACGATGCCGAGCTGCGAAAGTTGATCAAGCTCATCAAGAAGAAGAACGACATCGTCATCGACGAACTGACGACGGATCACGTCACGGACGCTGGCTTCGACCTCAAGCAGTCCGAGAAGCGCGTCACCTCGTTCAAGCAGTTCATCGAGGACAACAAGAACGAACTGCTGGCGCTGCAGATCCTCTACAGCCAACCGTTCCCGAAGCGCCGGCTGACCTACGCCAGCATCAAGGAACTTGCCACGCGGCTCACCGATCCGCCGCATCACCTGACCACGGCCGACGTATGGCAGGCATATAAGCGACTTGAGTCCGCTCTGGTGCGCGGCGCGCCGAGCGACAAGGTACTCACCGACATCATCTCGCTCGTGCGCTTCGCCACCGGACAGGCCGAAACGCTGGAGCCCTACGCCGCGCGCGTGGAGCAGAAATTCAACCTGTGGATCGGTCGCCAGAAAAAGGCCGGCCGCGACTTTAACGAGGAACAGATGAACTGGCTCAAGGCCATCAAGGATTATCTCGCCGCCAATGTCGAGATTGCACCGGCGGACTTGATGAAAGACCAGCCGTTTACGGCGTGGGGTGGCGCCGTTGCGGCGCGCAAGCTGTTTGGTGCCGAACTTAGCGGGATGCTGGATGAGTTGAGCGAGGCGCTGGCGGCATGACGGACGCACATAACGCGCTCCCCACTGGATGGGCTGTCGCGCCACTGGAGGACCTGCTAGTTCCGCTAGACGACGGCCGATCGCTTCATCACGGATGGAGTCCTCAGTGCGAAAAGGAGCCTTCGGGGAGTGACGAAGAGTGGGGTGTGCTTAAGACAACCGCAATCCAACCCGGCGCCTTCCTACCGGAGCACAACAAGAGGCTGCCTAAGAGCCTGTCGCCGCGGCCTCAGCACGAGGTCACAGAAGGCGATCTTCTGATTACGTGCGCCGGTCCGCGGGTTCGCTGTGGCATCCCCTGTCTCGTCAGAAGCACTCGGCCGAGACTAATGCTGTCAGGGAAGATGTATCGCTTCCGCGTATCTGATAGAAACTTCGACGCTCGCTACCTAGAGAAGTACTTGCTGTCGCACTCGGCACAGACCGCAATCGAGGCCATGAAGACTGGCGGCAGCGACAGCGGTCTCAATCTCACGCTTGATCGCTTCAAGCCACTGCCCGTACCAGTCGCACCTCTGAACGAGCAGAGGCGTATCGCCTCCAAGATCGACGAACTCTTCAGCCGTATCGAGGAAGGCGAGCGAGCGCTGGAGCGGGTGCAGAAGCTGGTGGAGCGTTACCGCCAGTCCGTCCTCAAGGCCGCCGTCACCGGTGAACTCACGCGTGACTGGCGCGAGAAGAACAAGGGCAAGCTCGAGTCCGGCGAAGCTCTGCTCGCCCGCATCCTCAAGGCGCGCCGTGAAGCCTGGGAAAAGGCCGAACTGAACAAGATGAAGGCCAAGGGCATCAAGCCCGCCAACGACAAGTGGAAGCAGAAATACAGGGAACCCGCAGCGCTCGACACATCGGCACTCCCTGACCTGCCATTTGGATGGATTTGGGTCAGCCTAGATGTTTTGTGCAGCGCCGAGCGGCATGCCCGGAAAGCCGGCCCGTTTGGTAGCTCACTCAAGAAGTCTGACTATGCAAAGATCGGATACAAAATCTACGGTCAGGAACAGGTGATAGCGGGCGACTGGTCGATCGGCGACTACTTCATCGGTGAGCAGAAGTTCCGAGAGCTAGAAAACTGCAAGGTTCAGCCGTTTGATGTGCTCATAAGCCTCGTAGGCACCATTGGGAAGGTTCTCGTGCTACCAGAGGGTTGCACGCCCGGGATCATCAACCCGCGCCTACTCAAGATAACTTTGGATCGTGCGGCGTACATTCCCGAGTTCTTCAAGACCTACTTCGAGAGCGCATTTCTGAAATCTCTCTATCGCTTGGAGTCCCATGGAGCAACTATGGACGTGCTCAACATGGGCATTGTTGAGAAATTGCCGTTTCCGCTTTGTGGACTCGAAGAACAAGGCCAAGTTGTTGCTCACTGTGCAGTAGCATTCGATCAGGTCGCCCGCATCCAAGCATCGTGCGCAGTTGAGGCGGCTAGGAGATCGGTTGCCTTACGCCAATCAATTCTGAAGGCTGCCTTTGACGGGGGGCTGGTTCGCCAAGACCCAACAGATGAACCCGCTTCAGCCCTCCTCGAACGCATCGTTGCCGAGCGCGACACGAACAACGCCGCCCAGAAGCGCGGCCGAAAGAAGAAGGCCGCATGAGCAACGACTACAGCTCTCTCGTCTCCAAGGTCTGGAACTACGCCCACGTCCTGCGCGACCAGGGCATCAGCTACGGCGACTACGTCGAGCAGATCACCTTCCTGCTATTCCTCAAGATGGACCAGGAGCGCACGGAGCTGCTCGGCGAGCCATCGATCATCCCCGCCAAGTGGCGTTGGGACAAACTGGGGCCATTGGCTGGCGACGAGTTGGAACTGCAATACCGTCACGCGCTGGAGGCGTTGGCCAAAGAGAAGGGGCTGATTGGCACGATCTTCCGCAAGGCGCAGAACAAGCTCACCGACCCGGCTAAGCTCAAGCGCGTTGTCTCGCTGATCGACAACGAGACCTGGATCGGCATCGGCGTGGACGTGAAGGGTGCGATCTACGAGGGCCTGCTGGAGAAGAACGCGGCCGAAGTGAAGTCCGGCGCCGGCCAATACTTCACGCCGCGCCCGCTGATCGACGTGATGGTGAAGCTGGTCGACCCGCGCATCGGCGAGACGGTGCACGACCCGGCCTGCGGCACCGGCGGCTTCCTGCTCTCGTCTTACGAGCACATGCGCAAGCAGCCCGGAGCCCAGGACCGCAGCAACCAGCGCAAACTGCGCGAGCAGTCCCTGAGCGGCGTCGACATCGTCGATGAAGTCGTGCGCCTTTGCGGCATGAACCTCTACCTGCACGGCATCGGCAACGGCGAGAGCCCGATCAAGTCCGGCGACGCTCTGGCCAGCGACCCGGGCGACCGCTACAACGTGATCCTTACAAACCCGCCATTCGGCAAGAAGAGCAGCTACCGCGTGATCGGCGACGACGGCGCTGTGGAGACCGAGCAGGAGAGCTATGAGCGCGGGGACTTCAAGTTCACGACCTCGAACAAGCAGCTCAACTTCATGCAGCACATCCTCACGATCATGGAGAGCGGTGGCCGCGCCGGCGTCGTGCTGCCGGACAACGTGCTGTTCGAGGCCGGCAGCGCCGGCGAAGGCATCCGCCGCCGCCTGCTGACGCAGTTCGACTTCCACACCCTGCTGCGCCTGCCGACCGGCATCTTCTACAAGCAGGGCGTCAAGGCGAACGTGCTGTTCTTCGACAAGCACGCCCCGCGCGCGGACGGCAAGCCGAACACGAAGGCTTTGTGGGTCTACGACTTCCGCACCAACAAGAACTTCACGCTCAAGAAGAACCCGCTGAAGCCCTCGGACCTGGACGAGTTCGCCGCCAGCTACGGTGCCGGCAGCATCGGCAAGCGCAAGGAATCCGAGCGGTTCAAGCGTTTTGCGGTCGATGACCTGCTCAAGCGCGACAAGCTGAACCTCGACATCTTCTGGCTCAAGGACGAAAGCCTCGACGACGTCGACAGCCTTCCGCCGCCGGACGTGATTGCCGCGCAGATCGTCGACAACCTGCAAGTGGCGCTCGAGGCGTTTCAGTCGGTAGCGGATGAGTTATCGGCGACAACGCAAGATCGCGATGCAAAATGACAGAGCCCCGATTTTACGAATAGAGAAGCTGCCCCGAAACCACTTGCATGTGTATGTGGAGCTGCCAAGGAATCGACCATGTCACGAGAGACCTTCGACAAGAATAGCGCCCCGATCATTGCTGCCGCCGAGCAGTGGCGCGACCGCTGTCTGATCGGCGACCGCAGCATCTTCGGCGACACATCGCTGTGGACCGCCGAGCACCTTGCAGCACTCGACCAGTATTTTGTCCAGCGGCCATATGAAGGGTCAGGCAGCTTTTACGAAAAGCTTCAGGGTCAGTTGGCGCCGGCGCCGGCACCAGCGTGCTGCCTGATGGCAGAAGTGCTTTGGGTGCTGTTTTTGTTTCCCAGCAACATTTCGATCGAGACCAAGCGTGAAGGAATCCTGCGCGTCTGGGGTTGGTCCGGCGAGGCACTTGATCCACGGCATCCGATGCTGGCCGACTCGATCCTCAACGGCATCGGCTCTGCGGGTATGGGCGTCAACACAAATCGCTGGCGCGAGGTGGTCTACATCATCAGTCTCGGAGAGACTATCAAGGGCAAGCCAGCCGATGATCGAAAAAGCGCGTTGGCAACGTACGAAAACTTCGTCGAGTGGATCAGGACCGTGCCGTATGAGGGTGAGCGGCAGTTCCGCCATATGCTGCGCTACTTTCTGTTTCCCGACCGTGTCGAGCGCATCTCGAGCAATGGCGACCGGCGGCGCGTCCTCGCCGCGTTCGATGTCGCAACGTCCAGAGTCACCAGCAAGTGGACTGATCGACAACTTGATGACGCGCTTCTGCAGTTGCGTGGCCAGCTCGAGGCAAAGCACGGCACCAAGGTACTAGATTTTTATCGGCCGCCCTTACGCGATGTCTGGAAGGGAGAACTGGAGACCGACGAACCGCAGGTCGAGGAACCGCGCGAAGCTGGTGGTGTGCGCGAGGAACCGTCCATCTATGTGGACATCGTGACGCGCCCGGTCAACCTGATCCTCTACGGTCCGCCGGGAACGGGCAAGACTTATCGACTCCAGCAATTGATCGAGAACTACACGGACCTGCCTGCCGATATCGATCGCAACACTTGGGCTCAGGAATTGCTGGCGCGTTATGGCTGGCGCGAAGCGATCGCCGCGACGCTAGCTGACTTGGGAAGCAACGCCAAGGTCGCTGCGATCGAGAACCATTCGATCATCCGAGCAAAGGCGTTGCAGCGTGCGCGCAGAGGAGGAGTGACTCAGACACTTTGGGGATACCTGCAGACGCATACGCCCCCTGACGTCGAGACAGTCAAGCTGGAGAGGCGAAGAGAGCCCTTCCTGTTTACGAAGACAAGCGACAGCGCATGGACACTTTTGCCCGGATGGCAGGACCAAGATAGGGAATCCGCCGAACTCTACGATGCGTGGAAAACAGGACCGGGTGCAATCAAGACGCGGATCGAGCGCTATCGCATTGTGACATTCCATCCGTCATACAGCTACGAAGACTTCGTCATCGGCCTGCGCCCCGTAGCGGCCTCGGAAGAGGAGAGCGGCGATCCGACACAATTTCGCCTGATGGACGGCGTCTTCAAGCAGGTCTGCGCACTGGCGCGCGCGAACCCGGCCAAGCGCTATGCGCTGTTTATCGACGAGATCAATCGCGCCAACATCGCCAAGGTCTTCGGCGAGCTGATTACGCTGATCGAGAGCGACAAGCGGGCTCGCTATGACGAAACCGGCTCGCTCCTGGCCGGAGTCGAGGTGCAACTGCCAGGCACAGGCGGCTCAGACGATACGAACATCCGGTTCGGTGTCCCGCACAACCTCGACATCTATGGCACGATGAACACCGCCGACCGCTCTATTGCTTTGCTCGACATCGCTCTGCGACGCCGATTCGATTTTGAGGAGATGGAGCCGCGCTACGATTTGTTGGAGCGATCTGTCGAAGGAGTGCAGCTCGCCGCACTCCTGAGGCGCATCAACGATCGGCTCGAATTTTTGATCGACCGAGACCATAGGATTGGTCATGCCTACTTGATTAAAGTGAAAACGCTCGAAGAACTTCGCCAAGCATTCCAACGCCAAATCATTCCGCTTCTGCAGGAATACTTCTTTGACGACTGGGGCCGCGTGGTAATGGTGTTGTCAGATGGATCGGGAGAGTCGCCTTTCGTGCGCTGCGTCAGGAGCAGTTGCAGGGAACTGTTCGGCATCGCGCGCGACGGTCTAGACGAAATACGAGATAGACACGAGACGACCACGCCAGAGTCGTGGACCGCAGAGGCATTCACTTCTGTCTACTCGGCGAATAACTGAGCATCCGCTGTGAGCAGCGCGAGCGCATCGATCAGTGTGCTGGAGCACGACGAGCTTTTGATTGGTGCTTCGGCAACGGCATCGTCCCTGACTTTTGCGGAAGTCGATCAGCTTTCCCGTATTGCCGAAATGCGCCCTGGGTTCTGTAGCCGGGGAGTGCAACGCGTGCGGTTCGCTCAATACGCTGGGCTCGTTGGGCTGGGCGGCCGTGTGCTTGAGATTCTTCCGAAGGTCGATTCCCTCACTTTGCCCCCGGAAAGATGCCGGAAGATTCTGCTGCGGCTGCTCGGATTGGCGGAAGGTTTGCGCCTGATCGATACCGGCGACAGCGAACAAGGGACTTGCCGAATGCCGTTGCTCGACGTTTTTATCGCATCTTTTTTCGAAGAGGTGGCTAACCTGATTCGAGGCGGTCTGCTGCATCGCTACCGAGCGCAAGAGGATGACCTACAGGTCGTTCGCGGCAAAATTCTAATTCAACGCCAGATTGGCGCTAACGCGTTGCGTATGGACCGGATTGCCTGTCGGTATGACGAGTTGACTGCCGACAACAACTGGAACCGCGTTCTAAAGGCAGCGCTTCGACTTGTCGGCCGCCGCATCACGAGCGTCACGCTACGCAGGCGCTGGGGAGAGATCTGGCCAGCATTCGACGAAGTAAGCGAGCTAGAGGGGCCTGTAGAGTTCTTGAAAGGGCTCACGCCCGATCGACAGGCCGCGCGCTATAACGTGGCTGTTCGCTGGGCAAACTGGATTCTCTCCACATTGTCTCCAAGCCTGCGATCTGGTACCGCGGAGGCACCCGGGTTCTTGGTTGATACAAACCAATTATTCGAGCGCGCCGTCGCGCGTCACCTGCGCCGACAACTCGCAAACATCGACACGAGGTATCTTCTGGAGTGCCAACCTACCGGAACGTTTTTGGCGCAAGTTTCCAAAGCGTCCGGAGAGAGAATGATCGGTCTACGTCCTGACCTGCAAATATGCATGGGCTCAGTGAACGTGCTGGTCGCAGACACGAAATGGAAGCGTATCGATATGTCGCCATCCGGATACCTGACGCCCATTAGCGGGGACGTACAACAGATGCTCGCCTATGCGGCAGCATTCGATTGCGAAGAGCTAGCATTGATCTACCCCTGGCACGACGGACTAACCAATGCAAGAGAAACGGTGCTGCATTTGCCTCCAGCGGGTAGGGTGATACCGCGATTGCATATAGTCATCCTGGACGTTGGCTGCGATGGATTGCCGCTTCGGCGCGGCGAGCAAATTGCGCACCTCTTCAATGCAGCAGCCCCTGAAGGACATACTGAAACGTTCCGCTCCTGTGAATTTTAGACGGTCGAGCTGTCGCCAGCTTACGGCCAATGCGACACTCGCCGCGCTCTACTTGACGGTAGAAAGGTGCCGGTCGGTCTAAGGGTTTTAGTCGCAATCCGCAGCAACTGGAACCGGATGGTGCAAACCGACTGCGATACTACGCAGGCCAAATTGGCCGACCGCATCGGCAACAAATAGATCTTCGCTTCGAAGGTGGAACGAGGCGAACGACGGCTGGATCTCGTGGAATTCGTGGAGGCTCGAAGCGTTGGGCTACGCGCCTGAAAACGCCCTTGCCGACTTTCTTGTCAAGCGCAAATCGCGGTCACCACGCTCTCGAAAGCTGTCTGCCATCCTTGCGCGCCGAAAGCGGAGTTCGCGGATGCTCTGGCACTGTGCAATTCAGTTCGTGCACTGGCCGTCCGACCGGAAGATGCAACGGTCTCGTTGCGCTTCAGAAGCGTCGGAGCATAGACGGGATCGAACTGAATGCGACGCAGATTCCACCAAAAGACCCGGCAAATCTCGCACCAGTTTTTCTGGTAGCCATCGAAGCGCTGGTTTTGGCTTTGCGGCGAAGTATTCGCTTGGCAGGTCAACCCGGCTGCACGAAAAATTCTGTCGACACGCCGTCTGCTTGTCTATTGGCGACATAGAGGATCTGATACGCGCCAGGCAAATCCAGCGCCGGCAAGAGCAACGCGAGGTGGTCGATCGCAGGACCGGAATAGTGAACAGGCATGGTTCGTACTAGGACGATGGCGTCCTTTGCGTGGCGCATCACACGCAATTCGCCATCGATCGCAATCGTGCCGCTTGGCAGTTCCAACGTCAGTTCAATGTCCTTGTCTAGGTCAAACACCTTGTGACGAACCCAAAGTTCTGGTTTGGTGCTCCTTGCGGCCAAATTCGTCGGGCCGCCAAGCAGTGTGCCCAGCACGTCGAGCAAGGTCTGGTTCTTGTAGATGTCACCGTGCACCCCACCCACTTGCTCACTTTGTATGCCGGTCAGCATCGCGCTCCAGATAGGCACGGTGCCATCGCCCGCATCCTCGCGATCGACCTTGGCAATGCGTTGGCTCAAGTTGGTTGCATCCAGCCTTGCCTTGACGGAACTTGTCGTCGTTTCATGGCAGCCCACGAAGAAGAAGTAGCGCACATGCGAAGGTCGCCTTTTAAGATCCAGCGTATTGTGGAATTTGACTGCCGAAGCAAGATTTTCCGACACCAAATCAAGGCTCTTAGCGATGTGGGCGTCGTAAATGTCCAGCGGAGCGTACCGACTTCCATCGGAACGATCCCAAACACACGGCTCCCCTTTGTGCGGCAGCAATTGATACAACGATGGGAAATTGGGATCGCTCGCTAGGTCCTTGACTTGCTGCGCATTCAGAAAAACCCTGCGCTCATTGCCTAGAGCGGCAGAGAGCGCCATCGGAGCGCCTCGGTGTGGTGTCGCTAAGGTGATCAGCCTCTTTACCGAAGCCAAGCCAGGGCGCGCATGGTAGTCACCGGATTCTAGATAGCAACGGCTGATCAAGCCGCCCATGCTGTGTGCGACGATACTGATATCAGTATCGGCGCCAAGCTTTCCTGCCAGAGTATCGATCTCATCGGCGAGCTTGCGAGCTGCAAGTTGGTTGTCCTTGCGCCAATCGTAGGGAAACACAACCAGTGTGGGCCTTTCGCCGTTCTCGACGTAGCCCCACGATCCAAGGGAATCCACCAACGCGCCGTATTGTTCCGAGATCGAAACACTGCGAATGATGTCGCCCACCTCTGTAGCGGGATCAAGTAGCTCATCCATGTGGGAATACGGAAACCATAGCTCGAGGGGGTTTCCCGGCCAGATCACCTCGCCACCCTTCTTCAGCTCGGATCCCATGATCCCTGGGACAAGAACGACGGCTTGAGTCACGGCTTGCTCCTTTTCATCTGGCGCAGAACTTTCAACATGGACTCGGTGGCGGCCTGCTGCTTCACGGTGAGTAACTCCGCGCATGCCGGACAAAGCTTTGCTGCCCGGATGGCATCCACAATGCTTGAGCGACCCTCGTTGTAGTCGAACAAACAGCCTCGTGTTTCGTCGTGATAGCTCAACCGGTCATTGAAGCCGATGAGAATGGCGCCGATGATCATGCCTCCGACCGCCGCCTCGAACGGCCGACCGGCCTTTTTCGCGAACTCCCGCACATCCGTGGTTGAAATCAAAACCACTCGGTCTTGCACGTTGCTGAAATGGTTCCAGTAAATCGAGTCGCCATCTTCCCCGGCGACCATCACCGGAACCAGGCCGACGACCATGTCCAATCCCAGGCTAGTGCGGATATCCGATGCAGCAAGGAAAAAGTCCTCGAACACGACGTGCGGTTCCAGATCCTTTCGCTGTGTCCGGCCCAGCTTGACTTGATGGCTGGTGATCCATTCGGCCGTACCTACCGCGGTCTTTCGCAATCCCGACGGCACCGGCGCGTTGACTTCAAACAACGTCACTAGTTCCTGGGACGCATTGAGTCTGACGAGCAAATTCGGAAGACCTGCGATCCATGCACCCAGATCCAGGATTCCGATGCGAAGCGGATCGACGGCTCGAGAAAGGCTGCGTGTAATTTCCTCGACGTACGTCGCACCTGCAACGTTCGTCCCGCTAACCTTGGCCAGGTTCTTGTTCGAAGTTCCTGTCGTGAGCCATCGCACAGTGGCTTTCGATTTGGCAGCAGCCTTCTTCTTGGAAGTTCCACCGGCCTTGTGTCGCGCCGTCCTAGCAGGAGCCTTGGAAACGCTGACCCCCCGATAGGCATCGATCAGGGTTTGCTTCAAGGCCGGATTCAAGGCTTCAAACGTCCTGGACAACAACGGCGACGATGAAAGAATCGTGCGTACGGTGCTATGAGCCTGTGCTTCGGCCGAAGGGACGGGCATGCTTTTCACCAATTTTCGAGCGCCCTTGCCAGCAGCGCTGTTGAGCGACGCCGGATTGTTTTCGAGTAAGTTGACTTGACGCACCAGCATGAAAGGGGAGATTTTCTTCATAACACGCGCTCGAAAACATGCTGGAAGTCGGCCAAGCGGTATAGGGTCGGAATGCCCCACTCGACGACGGCCCCAGTTCCGGTAGTGGACGCCAACCCCAGCTTGAGAGCTACGCGGCCGCTTGCAACGGCTTGGTCGATGCCGTCTCCTTGCGCCAAGGAAGCGTAGATAGCACCGACGAACGGCGCGATGGACTTGATGGGAATGCTGTATTGATTGGCTACCACGGCAGGAATACCAGTCTTGATCAAGGCGGTAGCGATCGTTCCGAAATCGTCGTCGTACTTTCCGGCCCCACTCAGACAGGCGCTCAACAAGGCGAGTTGCACCCCCCGCCCAGCGAGTGCGACGGCCAGATCTTCCGCGGAAAGAAAGTCGCTTTTGCCTGATTTGGCATCTTGAAGAACCAGGTGGCCTATGCCATTGCGAAGATCGCCGTGTCCAAAGAAGTGGAAGACGTCGAAAGACTTGCGAGTGATCGCTTTGAGAAGGTCAGCCCGTGTGGCTCCTTCGATCACCTCAATCGTTGCCTCGTTTGGCATCTGCGCGACAAGATAACGATCGAGCACGGCTTTCATGTCCCGCCAGTCCACATCCGGTTGATCGACTGGTTCGGCTGAAACAAACAGCACGCGAATCTTTTCGCGTGCCTTCTTCACCGTCGCGCCGTAGACGCCACACGTCGGGTGAATCCGAATGACGGAGCGGTCACGATGCGGAACTGGCATTCGGTCGGGTGCACTCAGGTATTCCCACGGCACTTCGCGCAATTCGGACCGGTCGCTGAGGATCTGAAGGCTCACCGGACCAGTCGGAAGTCGATTGTAGAGGTCGCGCAGTTGGCCGCGGAAAAGGAAATCAAACAGGCGCGTTCCGAACGCTTCCAGATCAGGCCCACTCGGTCGTTGCGCGTTTCCGTTGACCGCTTTGCCAATCAAGCGACCGAAGTCGACAAGATCCGTCAATGCCGCATCAATCGGAATCTGTTCAATCGCGGTGTCAGCGCCGCGCCGCGCCAGCGCCACGACGGACTTGCTCTTACGAACATCCAGCAGAAAAAGATCGAAGGAGATCACACGAAATCCTTAGTTGACGATCCCAAGCTCCCAATGCCGCGTCACGTTAGCCATGATGCTATCCGCCTTCTGCTCGCTTAGCGAGCAACTCAACTTCGGTGTACAAAAAGGCGAATCGTTCGCGGGTCGCAATTTGCGACATCTCGGCTTTCAACACTGTAGCTGGTCAACCCGAAAGCTGCCTTCGGGAGGGGCAGAAAGGGGTCGAATGCGGTCAATGAAGGCCGACGCTCAGCCGGCTGCTTTCTTGAAAGTGACGACCTTTGTCGAGGCGCGCAACTGGTCGAGATGGTCCGCCCAGTGCTGCATCATCTTGCGGCGAGGATCCAAGTACATGGCTTTGTTGTAAGTCCCCCGAATTTTGTCCGGATCGCCATGTGCAAGCTGCCTCTCGACCCAATCGGGCTTGTACCCCTTTTCGTTCAACGCCGTGCTGAGTAAGTGCCGGAAACCGTGGGTGGTCTGACGCCCTTTGTAGCCCATCAAGTGCAGCATGCGATTGACCGCTCCGTCGCTCATGGGCACGGTAGGGTCGTTGCGACCGATGAATACGTGCTCAAAGTTGCCAGTCAGCTTATGCAGATCACGTAGCAGCGCGACAGCCTGTGTTGGCAGTGGCGTGACGTGATAGTAACCCCGCTTCATGCCGTGACGATGGCGATTGATCGTCCAAACGGCATTGTCTAAATCCAGCTCTTCCCAACGAAGGGTGCGCGTGACACCCGGACGGTTGGCTGTCCATAGCGCCAACAGCGCGCACGCCTTCACTTGGTCGGAACCCGTGTAAGCGTCCAAAGCATGCAGGAAGTCCGGCAGTTCATCCTGGGTAAGGTGAGCAAAGTTTTGTTTGGCCGGTCCCGTCGCCGCGATCGCCGCCAAGTCGCGGGCGGGATCGTTTTGTGTCCATCCGTTTGCTCTCGCGTAGCTGAAGATCGCCTTCAACCATTGGCGGGTCTTCTTCGCGACATCGAAAGCGCCTCGCGCTTCGATACTCGCGACCAACTTTCCGAGCTCAGGACCCGTGATCGCATCGACTGGGCGACTACCCAACTTCGGGCGCATGTCCTTTTCGACATAGCTGCGGGCCTGCTTGGCCGTCTTTGTATCCCATGACTTCGATCGGAAGGCCAGCCACGCATCGACAGTATTGCTGAAGGTGTTGGCAGCACGTTCGACAAGGGCCGCGGTGTCTGCCTTGCGCTTCTCTCCCGGGTCAACGCCATCGGCCAACAGCTTGCGAGCAGCGGCGTGCCGGTGTCGAGCGTCTGCCAGCCCAACATCGGGATAGGTTCCGAGGCTCAGGGTGTTGTGAACACCGGTTACCGGGCGGCGGTACTCGTATCGCCACCAACGGCCACCGTCCGGTCGAAGGAGCAAGAACAGCCCCCCACCATCGGGCATGCGCAGAGGCTTTTTCCCCGGTTTGGCCTTGCGGATCGCTGCGTCTGTCAGCCTCATGTCCGTAACTTTTCCAAGCCTGTCCGTAATTGATCATAAAGTTACGGACATTTTTCCCGGATTGCAACGGACTGCAATGGACATCCACGGACGTGAAACAACAAAAACCCCTGATTTCTCAGGGGTTTTTGGACTTGCTTGGACGTCTGTGGACGCCGTATTGGCTGGGGGACTAGGATTCGAACCTAGATAGGCAGAGTCAGAGTCTGCAGTCCTACCATTAGACGATCCCCCAAAACCTGCTCTGACATGGCAATCATATCGGGGACTACGATTGCTCGTCTCATCCATGAGACTCGCCCCTGCGCTTCGCTTCGGGGCCAGCTCCGGCGCTTCGCGCCTTCGCTGTCCAAATTCGCTCCCGGCGAATTTGTCGGATTTGGGAGCACGAGCCGGCGTCGCGAGACGACGGCTCGGGTAACGCTTAGCGCTTGGAGAACTGCGTGGCGCGGCGGGCTTTGTGCAGGCCGACCTTCTTGCGCTCGACTTCGCGCGCGTCGCGGGTCATGAAACCGGCCTTGCGCAGCGGGCCCTTGAGCGTTTCGTCGTGTTCGACGAGCGCGCGGGCAATGCCGAGGCGGATGGCGCCGGCCTGGCCGGTGTTGCCGCCGCCTTCGACGGTGACGAGCACGTCGAACTTGTCGGTGGACTGGGTCAGCTCGAGCGGCTGGCGCACGATCATGCGCGAGGTCTCGCGGCCGAAGAATACGTCGAGCGGCTTGCCGTTGACGACGATCGCGCCATTGCCGGCGCGCAGGAACACGCGAGCGGCGGAGGATTTGCGGCGGCCGGTTCCGTAGGACTGTTGAATTGCCATGGTTTTATGCTCTTTTGAAAAGTCCGCACACGGATGTGCGGGCTGTTGCGAACGGATTCGCGGATATTAGGCCTTGATTTCCAGAACTTGCGGCTGCTGGGCGGTGTGCGGATGCTCGGCGCCCTTGTAAACCTTGAGCTTGCGGTACATCGCACGGCCCAGCGGGTTCTTCGGCAGCATGCCCTTGACCGCGATCTCGAGCACGCGCTCGGGGTGCTTGGCGAGCAGGTCCTTCAGCGCGATCGACTTGATGTTGCCGATGTAGCCGGTGACATGGTGATAGGTCTTGTCGTCGAGCTTCTTGCCGGTGACCGCAATCTTCTCGGCGTTGATCACGACGATGTAGTCGCCAGTATCGCAGTGCGGGGTGTAGACCGGCTTGTGCTTGCCGCGCAGGCGCACGGCCAGTTCGGTCGCGAGGCGGCCGAGCGTCTTGTTGCTGGCATCGACGAGATACCAGTCGCGCTTGACCGTTTCAGCTTTGGCGCTGACAGTGGAAGTTTTCATGGGAAACCTGTGCCCTGCGGGCTCGATATTGACGCGTGAAGCGAGGAACCGCGAATTTTAGCGGAACCGTAACGCGGCGCGCAAGTCCTGTTTCGACCCGAGATGTCGACCGGAGGGTATGACGGACCGGCCGGGGTCGCCGGCTCGGGGCTGCGGCGAACTTGTATGGATAGCGGAATTCTGCTTTAATAGTCGGCTCGCTGCGCCTTGCGCGGCGACTTCCGGCCAGCTGCATCGGCCGGGCCGTCTCTGCTCTGGCTAAGGGCAGCCGTTCCGATATCGAGGAGTAAGCTGTGGCTAAAGTATGCCAAGTCACCGGCAAGCGCGCACAATCCGGCAACAATGTGTCGCATGCCAACAACAAGACCCGGCGCCGCTGGCTGCCGAACCTGCACGAGCGCCGTTTCTGGGTGCCGAGCGAAAACCGTTGGGTGAAACTGCGCGTTTCCACCAATGCCCTGCGTACGATCGACAAG
>Ga0207703_10001270_pt1 | contig 23457 bp, 24 predicted proteins | sample KBSSwiS12_FD_184304 | JGI IMG/M metagenome (GOLD analysis project Ga0207703, IMG submission 184304) | Switchgrass rhizosphere microbial communities from Kellogg Biological Station, Michigan, USA - KBS Switchgrass S1-2 (SPAdes) (version 2) | ecosystem: Host-associated > Plants > Roots >...
GGCGCTGCTCGGCCGTATTCCTTCGGCCGTGGGCTACCAGCCGACCCTGTCGACCGACATGGGCGCGCTGCAGGAGCGCATCACCTCGACCAACAAGGGCTCGATCACCTCGGTCCAGGCGATCTACGTCCCCGCGGACGACCTTACCGACCCGGCGCCGGCCACCTCGTTCGCCCACTTGGACGCGACGACCACGCTGAACCGCGCCATCTCGGAGCTGGGCATCTACCCCGCGGTCGACCCGCTCGACTCCACCTCGCGCGTGCTGACCCCGGCCGTCGTCGGCCAGGAGCACTACGACACCGCCCGCCGCGTCCAGGAGACGCTGCAAAAGTACAAGTCGCTGCAGGACATCATCGCGATCCTGGGCATGGACGAGCTTTCGGAAGAAGATAAGCTCACCGTTGCCCGCGCCCGCAAGATCCAGCGCTTCCTCTCGCAGCCGTTCCACGTGGCCGAAGTGTTCACCGGCATCTCCGGCAAGTTCGTCCAGGTCGAAGACACCGTCCGCTCGTTCAAGGCGGTGGTCGACGGCGAATACGACCACCTGCCCGAAGCCGCGTTCTACATGGTCGGCGGCATCGACGAAGCGGTCGAGAAGGCCAAGAAGCTGGCTGAAGACGCCTGATGATGCTGCCCCGGCGAAGCCCGGGGCGCCACATTCTACCCTCCCGCTTGCGGGAGGGGTCGGGGGAGGGCCTGTTGGGCACCCTCTTCCGGAAGTAACAAGCCCTCCCCCTGCCCCTCCCGCAAGCGGGAGGGGTGACTAGAGGCCCTCCCGTAAACGGAGGGGATGTTGGTTATGCTGCACTTCGAACTCGTCACTCCCGCCCGGCTCGTCCGCAGCGAGGACGTCTACATGGTCGTCGTCCCCGGCAGCGAAGGCGAGTTCGGCGTGCTGGAAGGCCACGCGCCGTTCATGTCGACCGTCAAGGATGGCGTGCTCAAGGTCTATCGAACCGAGAGCGGCGCGCCTGACGAGATCGTCGTTGCCGGCGGCTTCGCCGAAGTCGGGGCGAACGGCCTGACCGTGCTGGCCGAGCACGTCGAAGGCTGACTCGGTGGGGCTGAGGCCTCCTTCCCGTTGCTGATACCAGGAGCGCCTGGCGGGAAACCGCCGGGCGTTCCTGCGTCAGGGATGATCGCACTTCAATCGGCGGGTGCCACGACGGGACGGTAGTTCCACCGTTCGGCGCCGCTGCCGTCCATCCTTGAGACTTCGAGCATCAGCAACTGGCCCTCGCGCCAGTAGCGGATCCGCTGGGGAAACGACTGCGCGGGATTGGCGAATTCGATCGCGGTGTCGCTGGCCACAGCGAGCGGGTAGCGCACCGGGTCCTTGCCCTTCAGCTGGGCGACCAGCACCGGCACGCCATCGCCCCCGCGCTCGATGCGGACATACTCCCAGTCGGTGAGGTCCGGGCCGAAGCCGTTGCGCGTCACGCCCAGCATCATCCCGCCGCGCGGGCTTGTCCATAGCTCCTCGGCCCAGCTGGCGCCGCTCTCGCGGGTCCACGTGCCTGCGAGCCATTCGGGCAGCGGGGTCGCGGCCGGGAGCGCCGGCGCGGCGAACAGGAAGATCAGGGCGGCGACGGGCAGGATCGGGCGCATCGCCGGCTTCTAGCCGAGGCGCCGTGCCGGCCCAAGCCCCTCAACCGGCCGGGTGCGCTGACTGGCTGCCGCGAGCGGTGGGACGGGCGTGGAGCAGGATCCAGGGCACGTGGCGTGGATCGAACTGCACCCTGGCCTCGCGGGCGAAGAACGGCGGCATGTGATCTCCGACGATCAGGATGTCGGTGGGCGGCAGCATCGGATCGAGCGCCATGCGGGTGAGCGCATCGGCCAGCCGGTGATGGACCTCGAACAGGGGGCACAGCAGCGGCGATTCAGCCGCCAGCGCGGCTCCGCCGTAGCGGCAGTCCTGCGTACCGAGGCTAGCGTCCTCGATCACCGGAAGGTGCGAGTTGAGCGTCACCCAGTAAATCAGCTGCGGCTTGCTGCCGGCCTTGAGCCGGGCGGCGATCTGTGCGGGAACGTCGGCATCACAGGCCCCGGGGAACACGCCGCCACAGTGCCGCACCCCGCTGCGCTCGAGCTGCGCGCCGAAGGCCGTGTGCTGGAACCCGGCCTTGGGCCACCACTGCACCCGGTCGAACATGGTGCCGGGGAAGCCGTGGAGCGCGGTCGTCTCGTAACCGGCAGCGGCGAGGCGCTGCGGCAGGCACTCGCCAGGGGCGAACGGCTGGCTTTCGTCGAGCTTGAAGCGGCCGCACAGCTCGCGCATCTCGCCGCCGGTGGTCGCGCCGAAATAGGGCACCGTGCCGGTTTTTACTTCGTAACGGCCGCGCCACTCGGGGCGATTCCACTCCGCGTCGAACAGCGCCGAAGCGGCCGGCGAGACCGGGCGACCAAGGGCTTCGACCAGCACGATGACAAGGTTGCGGCGGTCAGCCGGAGCCGTTTCGTGCCCCGCTGCGGCCACCGCCGAGGTAAAGGCCACTCCGGTAGCGATCTGGTCGTAGCTGCCGCGGGTGGCGGCGGTGGCATAGGCATCGAACCGCATGACCCCGGTGATCGCCAGCACCCCGAGCAGCACGTTCATCGGCGTGGTGAAGCGCGGAACGCGAGGCATCTGGGTCCAGGTGATCGCCATCGAGAGCAGCGCGGCGCAGGCCGTGCCGACGAACATCGACGAGCGCAGCGGCGCCGCCGCGGTGAGATAGGTCGGGGCGTTGGCGATCTGGTCGACGTCGATGTTGAAGTTGCGGGCGACGTAGGCAAACAGCATCGCCGGGGTGAGTGCGAGCGCGCAAAGCCGCCGCACCCCCAGCGAGCGGGCCTGCGAGCAGATCAGCGCGATGATCCCGCTCATCAGCAGGATGTCGCCCATCGGCGGCCCGCCCATCGGCCAGGCAAGCACCAGCGCGAGATTGGGCGCGACGATCCAGAACAGGACCCATCGCCACGGGAAATGCTGGAGGAGCGATTCGTTCATCGGCAGTCGTCGTCAGGTCCCTGGACCGGCCCCCTGGCGGCGCCTGTCCTGCGAGAGGACTACCCAAAGTTAATTGCAGTGCCGTGATCCGGCGTGGTTACCGGTGCTTTTACTTATATCGACCTGCAGTGATGGTGGGCACGCGACACATCGGGCGACGCACCTCAGTCAACCGGCTCAGGCGCGGGTGCCCGCCCAGAGCGCCACAGATAGAGCCCCGAGGCGACGATCACCGCGATCCCGACGAGCGTCGCGGCTTGCGGGGCATTGCCGAAGACCGCCCACCCGATCACCGTGGCGACCAGGATCTGGGAATAGACCATCGGCGCGATGGCCCCGGCCCCGGCGAGCATGGTGGCCCGGTAGATCATCCAGTGCGCGGTGCTGGCGGTCGTCGCAACCAGCGCACAGCGGGCGATCACGTGCCACGGCGGCAGACTGAGTGCGAAGCCCGGGTGACCGGAGAGGTGGCCCAGCCATGCTGCCGCGATCATGATCGGCGCGCAGACCAGCGCCACGAAGAACTGCTGGGCGAGGATCGAGGCGTCGCCGATCGTGAGGCGGTTGCCGATCATGTAGACGGCATTCGCGCTCGCCGCGAGCAGCGGAAGCAGCGCGGCGGGCCCGAGCGCCAGGAGGTTGGGCCGCAGCACGATCAGCACGCCGAGGAAGGCGAAAGCGATCGCAATGCCGCTTTGCCGCCGCACCGGCTCGCCCAGGAACAGCGCGGCGAGCAGCACGATCAGCATCGGCCCGACGAAGCTGATCGACACTGCGTCGGCCAGCGGCATGATGAAAATCGCGCAGAAGAAGCCGAGCGTGGCAAGTGCCATGCCGACCCCACGCAGCAGCTGGAGCGCCGGCACGCGGGTGCGGAAGCCCCCCAGCCCTTCGCGCCGGAACACCACCACGCCGAGCCCGACCGCGCCGATCGAATAGCGCAGCGCCGCGACCGCCGTCGGCGGCCAGGCGCCCGCCATCGACTTGATCACGGCATCGCCGCAACTCAGCAACATGAACCCGGCCAGCGCGATCAGCAGGCCGCGGCGGTGATCCCGGTCGAGTGAAATGACCCCTGTTCCTTCTAACAGATCGGCTTCCCCGCCCGCCGTCAGGCGCCCCAGCCCCGCGCCGGCGCGAGACTGCATAAATCCGGGATTACGGCATTTAGGAAGTTTTCAAAGTTTCAACCATATATCGGGCCTACCCGGCTTGAGCCTGTCACTAGTGGCGCGACTCAGGGCGGGCAAGGATTCCCGAGTACCAGAACAGGGACGTTGGCGACATGAGTGCATTCGGGCGGAAGAACGGGGTCGGCGCCATGAGCGCGGGTGCCCGGCCGCAATTCGGCGTAGCCCGCCCGATGAAGTCGTCGACTTCGCCGCCGGCCGATGCGCCGCGGCCGCCGATGCCCGCACAGTTGGGGGGCGAGGGGTTCCCGCCGATCCCGCAGATGCCCTCGGATCCAATGGGCATGGGTGGCGCGCTCGACGGCAAGGGCGACGCAATGGCCCGCCTGGCCGAACGCTCGTCGCAGGTCGTCAACAACCAGTACGAGGCGGAAGGGTTCGAAGCCTCGGTCCACAAGATCAAGGAGCAGGTGCTCCCGCGCCTGCTCGAGCGCGTCGATCCCGAGGCTGCGGCCACGCTGTCGAAGGACGAGCTGTCCGAGGAATTCCGGCCGATCATTCTCGAGGTGCTGGCCGAGCTCAAGATCACCCTCAACCGGCGCGAGCAGTTCGCGCTCGAGAAGGTGCTGATCGACGAACTGCTGGGCTTCGGACCGCTCGAGGAGCTGCTGAACGATCCGGACGTCTCGGATATCATGGTCAACGGGCCGGACCAGACCTACATCGAAAAGAAGGGCAAGCTCCAGCTCGCCCCGATCCGCTTCCGCGATGAGCAGCACCTGTTCCAGATCGCCCAGCGGATCGTCAACCAGGTCGGCCGCCGTGTCGACCAGACCACGCCGCTGGCCGACGCCCGCCTAAAGGACGGCAGCCGCGTCAACGTGATCGTCCCGCCGCTCAGCCTGCGCGGCACCGCGATCTCGATTCGTAAGTTTTCCGAGAAGCCGATCACCATCGACATGCTGCGCGACTTCGGCAGCATGAGCGACAAGATGGCCACCGCGTTGAAGATCGCCGGGGCCTGCCGGATGAACATCGTCATCTCGGGCGGTACCGGTTCGGGCAAGACGACGATGCTCAATGCCCTGTCGAAGATGATCGATCCGGGCGAGCGCGTGCTGACGATCGAAGACGCGGCCGAACTTCGCCTGCAGCAGCCGCATTGGCTGCCGCTCGAAACGCGTCCGCCGAACCTCGAGGGCCAGGGCGCGATCACCATCGGCGACCTGGTCAAGAACGCTCTGCGTATGCGTCCTGACCGGATCATCCTCGGCGAAATTCGTGGCGCGGAGTGTTTCGACCTCCTCGCCGCGATGAACACCGGCCACGACGGCTCGATGTGCACGCTTCACGCGAACTCCCCGCGCGAGTGCCTCGGCCGTATGGAAAACATGATCCTGATGGGGGACATCAAGATCCCGAAGGAAGCCATCAGCCGCCAGATCGCCGAATCGGTCGATCTCATCGTCCAGGTCAAGCGCCTGCGCGACGGCAGCCGCCGCACCACCAACATTACCGAAGTGATCGGCATGGAGGGCGACGTGATCGTGACCCAGGAGCTGTTCAAGTTCGAGTATCTGGACGAGAGCGACGACGGCAAGATCATCGGCGAATTCCGCTCGACGGGCCTGCGTCCCTACACGCTGGAGAAAGCCCGCCAGTTCGGGTTCGACCAGGCCTACCTCGAATCCTGCCTCTGACCGACCGGCCGCGGCGCGCGATCAGTGCGCTGCCGCGGCCCCGGCTGCCGGCCGCAGCCTGACCCGCGGCGCGATCCAGATCAGCGCACCGGCGACAATCTGCAGCATCGTGGCCGCCACGAAGGTGTTGTCCAGCGCGATCGTCCGGGCCTGCACGTCGACGAGCCCTGCCACCATCGCCCGGCCCTGCTCGCCTGCCATCCCCACCCCGCCCAGCGTGTTGCTCACCTGCTGGGGATCGAGGCTCCCCGCCAGGTCTGCCCCCACGACGCGCGAGCTGTGCGACCAGTAGGTCAGCACCACCGAGGTCGCGATCGCGATCCCCATCGTCCGCATGAACGCCTGGAGTCCGGCAGCCGAAGCCGTTTCGTCGGGGTTGACCGAGTTCAGAGAGGTGATCGTCAGCGGGATCATGAACATCGGCATGGCGATGCCCTGCATCATCTGCGGCAAGCTCAGGGTCCAGAAGTCGGCGCCCGTGGACCAGTGGGCGCGCAGCCAGGTGCAGAACGCGAGCCACGCCACCGCGCTGCTGACCAGCATTCTCAGATCGACCCGCGGCGCCAGCCGGGTGACAATGGGCCCGGCGAGCATCGAACTGAGCGCCGTGAATGCCGTCACCATGCCGGCTTCGGCGGCCGGATAACCCATGTTGGTCTGAAGCCACTGCGGAATCACGACGAGCCCGGCGAAGTAGCCGGCGAAGGTGAACGACAGGATCGTTACCGCCACCGCGAACCCGCGATGGCGGAAGATGCGCAGATCGACGACTGGGTGATCCTCGGTCAACTCCCAGATGACGAAGACGCAGAACCCGACCGCGGCGCTGATCGCCAGAGCCACGACCTTCCAGTCACTGAACCAGTCATGGTCGTTGCCGATGTCGAGCATGATCTGCAGGCAGCCCACCCAAAACACCAGCAGGGCCAGCCCCACCGCATCGACGGATTGGCGCACGGTGGGGGTTTCGGCCCGGCGCAGGAGCAGGATCGCGATCGTGCAGCAGATGATCGCAATCGGCACGTTGATGAGGAATATCCAGTGCCAGCTGTAGTTGTCCGAGATGTAGCCGCCGACGATCGGTCCGCATGCCGGGCCAAGCGCAGTGGTCATCGACCACACAGCCATGGCTGCGGGACGACGCTTGGGCTCGAACAGGAGATATAGCAGGGTTTGCGAGGAGGGCATGATCGGTGCCCCGCACAGGCCTTGGCCTATCCGGCACAGCACCAGCATGGTCAGGGTCGGCGCGATGCCGCACAACAGCGAAAACAAGCCGAAGCCGAACATCGCGGCGGTGAAAACGCGCACGACCCCGAAGCGGGTGGCGAGCCACCCGGTCAACGGCACGCAAATTGCCTCGGCGACCGCGTAGGAGGTGATGATCCATGCCCCCTGGTCCATGGACACGCCCAGGTTGCCCGCGATGTGCGGCACCGAGACATTGGCGATGGTCAGGTCGAGCATCACCATCAGGTTGCTGAACGCCAACAGGAACAATGCGGTCCAGAGCTGGGGTGGAGTGAGACGGGATGCAGTAGCGGGTTCTGGCGGGCGCGCGGTGTCGGTGCTCATGCCGTTTCCACCCTGCCGGAGGTGGGGTCAGGCCGGGCGGAATGCGCGCGCGAGAACGGGTTGGCGAGGATAGCCGGATGATCATGTAGGGATGGCACCGACTACCCTTGCCTCAGCCGAACCGGGGATTAAAGCCCTGAATCGTGCCGCCCCGACAACGTCCATTCCTCGCCCTCGGGCTGCGCCTGCTCGCCATGGCCCTGCTATCTTCGGTGCTGCTGCTGGTGAAGCTGGCCGGACAGCAGGGCATTGCGCTCCCCGAGACGATGTTCTGGCGGCAGTTGATCCCCGCCGCGCTGCTGCTCGGATGGCTGGTCTCGCGCGGAGAGGTGGCGCGGCTGCGCACCGAGCGGCCGTGGATGCATGCCCGTCGGGCGGTGATCGGCACACTCGGCATGTTCCTCACGCTGGGCGTGGTGCGCCTGCTCCCGCTGGCCGAGGCGACGATTCTCGGCTTCACCACGCCGATCTTCGCCGTTCTGCTCGCCACTTTCGTCCTGCGCGAGCAGGTTGGTGGGTGGCGCTGGGGGGCGGTGGTGCTGGGCCTGATCGGCGTAATGGTCATCGCCGGACCGAACCGGACGCACATGCCATTGCTGGGGCTCGCGGTAGGGCTCGGCGCGGCGTTCTTCGTGGCGCTGGTCTCGATCCAGCTGCGCGACCTCGGCCGCACCGAGCAGCCGATCAGCATCGTGTTCTGGTTTTCGCTGCTCGGCGCATTGATGCTCTCGCCCGGAGTGGTCCTCACCGGACATGCGCACACTGTCAACGAATGGCTGCTGCTCGGCGGAATCGGCCTGACCGGCCTGTTCACCCAGCTGTGCCTGACCGCATCGCTGCGTTTCGGCAGCGTCGCTGCGGTGGTCACGATGGATTATTCGCAGCTCGCCTGGGCAACGATCTGGGGCTGGCTGTTTTTCGACCAGCTGCCGCCAGCCGCCACCTGGCTCGGCGGGCCGCTGGTGGTTGCCGCGGGGCTGATCATCGCGTGGCGCGAGCGGGTGCTGCACCACCGCACCGCGCTCGACCCGCAGGCTGCACCCAACATCGACTGAGCTCCCGACGACTGCCCGACAGGCCTGCCGGAACCCGCCTTGCCCGGTCACGTTTTCCTTGCGACGAGCCGCGCCGCGGCCAATCAAGTCAAGGACCGAACCAATGACCCGCAAGCTACTGCTCACCATCGCCACCGCTGGCCTCGTGCTGACCGCCAGCGCCTGCAACACTGTCAAGGGCGCCGGCCAGGATCTCAAGTCCGCCAGCCAGACCACCGAAGACGCGATCAACGGGCGCTAGAGCGCTCTGGCGCTCAGGTCCGGGGTTGATCCCCGGACCACGTCAGCACCGGCTTGCGCGCAGCCAGCGTCTCGTCGAGACGGCGGCGCGGGGCCAGGTGCGGAGCGCTCTTGAGGCTCGGATCGGCATTGCGCGCTCGCGCGGCAAGGCTGCGCATGGCGGTGATGAACCGGTCCAGCCCGGCCTTGCTCTCGGTCTCGGTCGGCTCGACCAGCATGGCGCCATGGACGACCAGCGGGAAGTAGACCGTCATCGGGTGGAAGCCCTCGTCAATCAGCCCCTTGGCGATGTCGAGGGTGGTGAAGCCGTCCGGCAGCCCCTCATCGCTGAACAGCGCCTCGTGCATGCACGGGCCCGACTTGCCGAACGGCGCATCCAGCACATCGTCGAGGCTGCGCAGGACGTAGTTGGCGTTGAGCACCGCATCTTCGGAAACCTGACGCAACCCGTCCGCGCCGTGGCTGAGGATGTAAGTCAGCGCGCGGGTGAACATGCCCATCTGGCCATGAAACGCGGTCATGCGTCCGAAGCTTTGCGGATGATCGGCCGGCGCATCCTCCTCCTCGATCAGCCGCACGGTCCCATCCGGCGTCCGCTGCGCGAACGGCAGCGGCGCGAATGGGGTGAGCGCGGCAGACAGGACCACCGGGCCCGAGCCGGGGCCGCCGCCGCCGTGGGGCGTGGAGAAGGTCTTGTGCAGGTTGATGTGCATCGCATCGATGCCGAGATCACCCGGGCGAACCTTGCCGACGATCGCGTTGAAATTCGCGCCGTCGCAATAGACCAGCCCACCGGCTGCGTGAACCGCATCGGCGATGGCCTTCATGTCGCGCTCGAATAGGCCGCAGGTGTTCGGATTGGTGATCATCACCGCGGCCACATCGGGGCCGAGCCGTGCCTTCAGCGCAGCGAGATCGACCCGGCCATCGGGCGTCGCCGGGATGTTTTCGACCCGGTAGCCGGCGAATGCGGCGGTGGCCGGGTTGGTCCCGTGCGCGCTCTCGGGAACGAGGATCACCTCGCGCGCGTCGCCCCGCGCCTCAAGCGCGGCGCGGATGCACAGGAGCCCGCACAGCTCGCCATGCGCGCCGGCCTTGGGGGTCATCGCGACCGAGTGCATGCCGGTCAGCGTCACCAGCCACTCGGCCAGTTCCACGATCACTCCGATCGCCCCGCGCACCGTGTGCTGGGGCTGGAGCGGGTGGACATCGGCGAAACCGGGCAATCGGGCCATCTTCTCGTTTAGGCGCGGGTTGTGCTTCATCGTGCACGAGCCGAGCGGAAACGGTCCGAGGTCGATCGCATAGTTCTGGCGCGAGAGGCGGGTATAGTGGCGCACCGTCTCGGGCTCGCTGAGGCCAGGCAGCGCGGGCGCTTCGGCGCGCAGGAACTTCGCAAGACCCGCGACCGGTGCGCCGGCGGGTTCCTCCATGTCGATGCCGCAAGTGCCGGGGCGGCCGAGTTCGAAGATCAGCGGTTCCTCGAGCATGAGGCCGCGATCGCCGCTGGCGGTCTGCGTGACCGCCGCTTCGCCGCCCTCGCCCATCGCGGGACGCCAGCCGGCCTGGTTGGGCGCGCTCATGTCGGGGCTCCTTCGTGGGTATCGACCAGGATCGCCTCGAGGATCGTGGCGAGGGCGTGGATGTCCTCGTCGCTGGTGGTCTCGGTCGCGGTGACCAGCAGTGCGTTGTGAAGGCCGCTCGCCTCGGGATAGAGCCGGCCGAGCGAGACCCCGCCGAGCACGCCATAGTCGGCCAGCTCCCGCACCACATCGCGCGCATCGCGCGGGAGGGTCACGGTGAACTCGTTGACATAGGCGTCGTTGAGGACGCTGACCCCGGGCACCTTCGCGAGCGCCTCGGCGGTGGCTCGGGCGCGGGCGTGATTGATGCGGGCGAGCCGGGCCAGCCCGTCCCCGCCGAGCAGGGTCATGTGAATTGAGAACGCCAAGGCACAAAGCCCTGAATTCGTGCAGATGTTGCTCGTCGCTTTCTCGCGGCGGATGTGCTGCTCGCGGGTGGACAGCGTCAGCACGAAGCCCCGCTTGCCATCGGCGTCGACCGTCTGGCCAGCGAGGCGGCCCGGCATCTGGCGCACGAACTTCTCGCGGCACCCGAACAGGCCGAGATAGGGCCCGCCGAACTGGAGGCCGACGCCGAGCGATTGCCCCTCGCCCACCACGATGTCGGCCCCGAGCTTGCCCGGCGCCTCGATCAGTCCGAGCGCGACTGGCTCGGTCACCACCGCGATGACCAGCGCACCCTGCGACTGGGCCGCGGCGGCGATGGCGGCGAGATCGGGGATGCGGCCGAGCACGTCGGGATACTGCACCACCACGCACGAGGTCTCGCCGTCGATCGCGGCGATCACCGCGGAATCGTCGGGCGTGGCCGATAGCTCCGGCAGGCTCGTCGCCAATTGGTCGCCGGTGAAGCGGGCCATGGTCGTTGCAGTGGCGGTGTAGTGCGGATGCAAACCGCCCGAGAGCACGGCCGTTTTCCGCCGGGTGATCCGCCCGGCCATCGCGATCGCTTCCCAGCACGCGGTCGACCCATCATACATCGAGGCGTTGGCGACATCGGTGCCGAACAGGCGGGCGACCTGGGTCTGGAACTCGAACAGCACCTGCAAGGTGCCCTGCGCGATTTCGGGCTGGTAAGGCGTGTAGGCGGTGAGGAACTCACCGCGCTGGATCAGGTGATCGACCGAGGCCGGGATATGGTGACGATAGGCGCCCGCGCCGAGGAAGAACGGGGCCTGCGTGGCCGAGAGATTGTCGGCCGCGAGCCGGGTCATGTGCCGCTCGACCGCCATTTCGCTGGCGTGGCCCGGAAGGCCGGCAATCGGCCCGGGCAGCCGCGCCTCTGGCGGAACGTCGACGAACAGCTCATCGACCGAGCCCGCGCCGATCGTGCGAAGCATGTCGGCGCGCTCGGCCGGGGTGAGCGGCAGGTAGCGCATCGGCTCAGAGACCCTTCACGTAGTCGTCGTAGGCGGCGCGGTCCATCAGCGCGCCGAGTTCGCCGGCATCGGCGAGTGTCACGCGGAACAGCCACCCGCCGCTCTCGGCGTCGGTGTTGACCAGCTCCGGCGCGTCGGCGAGCGCATCGTTCACGTCGCTGACGGTGCCGCTGACCGGCGCATAGACGTCGGATGCGGCCTTGACGCTGTCGACCACGCAAGGAGCATCGCCCTGCTTCACGGCGCTGCCTTCAGGCGGCAGTTCGACGAACGTGATGTCGCCGAGCTGGCTCTGCGCATAGTCGGTGATCCCGACGGTGCCGGTGTTGCCGTCCACGGCGATCCACTCGTGGTCCTTGGTGTAGTAGGTGGTCATGTGGATCTCCTCAGCGGAAGTAACGGTGGGGAACGAACGGCATCGGCACCACGCGGGCCGGCAGGCGCTTGCCGCGCACGTCGATCTCGAGGGCGGTGCCATCGGCAGCATGCGCGGCCGTGACAAAGGCCATGGCGATCGGATGGTTGAGGCTGGGCGAGAATCCCCCCGAGGTCACGCGGCCGACTTCCTGCGCCCCGGCATAGACCAGCGCGCCTTCCCGCGCGGCCTGCCGGCCTTCCAACGCGAGGCCGATGCGCAGGGTGGGCGTGCCGCTGGCAAGCGCGGCGAGCACCGCCTCGCTGCCCATGAAGCCGCCTTCCGCCCGGCGGCGCTTGCTGATCGCGAACGCCAGCCCGGCGCTCACCGGATCGGTCTCGGGCGTGAGGTCATGCCCGTAGAGCGGGAGGCCGGCCTCGAGCCGCAGGCTGTCGCGCGCGCCGAGGCCAATCGGTCGGACCTGCGGCTGCGCGCAAAGTGCATCGGCGAGGGCTGCGATATCAGCGGCGCGAACCGAGATCTCGTAGCCGTCCTCGCCGGTGTAGCCCGAGCGACTGACGCCGAGCGGGACATCGCCCCAGTGATAGGCCGCAGCCTGCATGAACTTGAGCGCGGTCACCTCGGGCATGCCCGGGAAAGCTGGAACAAGGCCGAGCGCGGCGAGCGCAGCGGCGGCCTTGGGACCCTGCAGGGCGAGCAGCCCATGTTCGTCGAGGTGGTTGAGGGTGATCTCGTCGGGCAGATGCTCGCGCAGGTGGGCGATGTCGTCCCACTTGGTCGCGCCATTTACGACGACATAGAAGTAATCGCCGCGGTTGGTGACCATGAGATCATCAAGGATGCCGCCGGTCTCGTCGAGCAGGAGAGAATAGCGCTGGCGGCCGGGCTTCAGCGCGGAGATATCGCCGGGCAGCAGGGCTTCGAGCGCCGCCGCGGCGCCATCGCCGGAGACGGCGAGCTGGCCCATGTGGCTGACGTCGAACAGGCCGGCCTGTTCGCGGGTCCACAGGTGCTCGGCAATGATGCCGTCGTACTGCACCGGCATCCAGTATCCGGCGAAGGGCACCATTCGCGCGCCGCGGGCGCGGTGCCAGGCATCGAGCGGGAGGATCTCCGGCTCGGGCGGATCGAGATTGTCATTCGCCTCTTCCAGGGCGGACTCATGGGAGGCGGGATCATGGGACACAGCAAGGGCTCCGCACAGAATCGGCACACGGTTCACGTGCCCCCTCTGTCACGGAAGCCTGAGAGCTTTCCCCCGTTCCCGTGCCGTAGCCGGCAAGGCGCGAACCGGGTTACCCCTTCGGCGGCACGCCCCCGGGCTGCGATCGAGCCAGGGACAGGCACTTTCCAGAGCGACGCTATTGACCCAATGCGGTCCCTGATGCCTGAGAGATTCCGGGGCGGTTGCTCCTTCGGCGCCATCCCGAACCTGCCGCCCCGAATGGAAGGGCGCACGATTCGCGACGGACTCTCCCGCGCGGTCAGCGTCGCTTCATCCGCTGACCGATCACCGGGACGGAGTCAACCGCGCCCCGGCGAACTAGTCCACAGCCTTGGCCCTGGCCGCACTGACCGAGCGCTCGAGATTGCGGCGGCGTACGGCGCGCTGCATCGCATCGTGGTCGTGGACGAAGCGCCCGCGCGCCTTCTCGTGCGCCAGCGCGAGGATGACTTCGGCAAGGCGATCGGCATGGACCGGACGGAACCGGCGCCAGCTGCCGTGCAGGACCAGGGGCATCAACGGGGCGAGCAGCTTGGCAAAATCCTCGCCGGGACGGCGCTCGCGGCGCGGCCCGAGGAGCAGGCCGGGGCGGATCAGGTCGAGCCGCGGAATGCCTGACTTGGCGAGCGCCTGCTCGGTCTCGCCCTTCATCCTCAGGTAGAAGTTCTTCGCATGAGGGTCAGCCATGGCCGAACCCACGGAGATGAATTGCCGGGCCCCCGCGGCTAAGGCCCAGCGGGCACAGGTGAGGACCAAGTCGTGATCGACCGCCCGATAGGCCGCCTCGTCGCCGCCGACCTTCTTGGTGGTGGTGCCGAGGCAGCTCACCACGACATCGGGCCGTGCGGCGGCGATGGCATCGTCCCAGTTGGCCGGGTCGGCAACCAGCACCTCCATGCGGGCTCCGGGCGGCAAGTCCAGTTCGCTTCGGGCTACCGCGACGAGGCGCACGTCGGTGCGGCCGATGCAGGCATGGATCACCGCGCTGCCGACCAGACCGCTGGCACCGACGAGGCAGATCCGCACGCGTTCAGACATTGCTGAGGCCCTCGGGGGTGATGCCGGTGATCCGGGCATAGGCCGAAATGGCGAAGCGGTCAGTCATGCCGGCGAGGTAATCGGCGATGTGGCGCGAGCGATCGGGTTCGGCCTCGTCGAGCCGCCCGGCCCAGCCCGGCCCCATCAGTGACGGATCCGCGGCGTAGGCGGCGGAAAGGGTGGCGATCACCACGCGCGCGCGCTCGGCCGTGGCCAGCTGTTCGGGTGCGAGATAGACCCTGTCGTAGAGGAAGGCCTTCAGGCGGCGTTCGTTGGCGGCGAGCGCGGGCGAAAAGGCCGCGGTGGCCCGCCCGGCGGAGCGGATATCCGCGGGCGAGGTCATCCCGGCGACGCGCCGGCTAGTCTCCCCGATCAGGTCGTTGACCATCAGCCCGATCTGGCCGCGAACCAGCTCGCGCAGTTGCCGGTCACGCGGGGCGGACGGGAAGCGGCGTTCGACCGCGCGCCACTGCTCGGCCACGAAATCGAGGGCGAGCAGCTCATCGAGGCTGAGGAATCCGGCGCGCAGGCCGTCGTCGATGTCGTGGTTGTCGTAGGCGATATCGTCGGCCAACGCCGCAACCTGCGCCTCGAGACACGACCATTCGCCAAGAGCGAGCGGCCAAGCCGCATCGAGCTCGGCCAGCGCCCAGTTTGGCGACGCAACCGGACCATTGTGCTTGGCGAGCCCCTCCAGCAGTTCCCAGGTGAGATTGAGCCCGTCGAATTCGCAATAGGGGCTTTCGAGGCGCATCAGCGTACGCAGGGCCTGGGCATTGTGATCCCACCCGCCCTTCCCCGCCAGCGTGGCATCGAGCGCCTCCTCGCCGGCGTGGCCGAACGGCGGATGACCGATATCGTGCGCGAGGCACAGCGCCTCGGTCAGGTCCTCATCAAGGCCGAGCGCACGCGCGATGGTGCGGCCAATCTGGGCGACTTCGAGGCTGTGGGTCAGGCGGACGCGGTAGTGATCGCCGTCGGGGGCGATGAACACCTGGGTCTTGTGACGCAGACGGCGGAACGCGATCGAGTGGATGATTCGGTCACGGTCGCGCTGGTAGGGGCCGCGGGGGCCGCGCGGCACGGTGTCGTCTGCGGCGAACTCGCGCCCCCGGCTCTGCGCGGGATCGCAGGCATAGGCCGCGCGGGGAACTTGCATCAGCCGCCGAGAATCCACTCGGCCGCGCGTTCCGCGTGAATGCGGGTGCAGTCGTAGATCGGCAGGACATTGGCGTCGACGTCGACCACCATCTCCAGCTCCGTGCACCCGAGGACGACGGCCTGCGCCCCTGCCCGCTCCAGCTCGACCATCATCGTCTTCAACTCGCGCTCCGCCTGGCGGGTGGCCTTGCCCAGCATCAGCTCGTCGTAGATGATCCGGTCGAGCACCTCGACGAACTTCATCTGCGGCGGCAGCAGCTCGATATCGCGGGCGATGAGCTTCTGGCGGTAGAAGCTGTCGGCCATGACGTTGCGGGTGCCGACCAGCGCCGCCTTGCGCACGCCGGCATTCGCCATGCGCTCCGCCACACATTCGGCGATGTGCAGGACCGGGACCGACACCGCCTTGGCCACGTCGTCATAGACCTTGTGCATCGCATTCGAGCCGATCACCAGCGCGGTGGCGCCCGCAGCTTCGAGCCGGCGCGCGCTGTCCGCGAGGATGCCGGCCGCGCGGCGCCATTCCTCGTCGGTCTGCAAGCGCTGGAGATCGGTATAGTCGAGGCTCTCGATAAGGAGCGGCGCACTGGCCTGACGGCCCATGCGGGCCTGGACCAGCCGGTTGAAGTGCTCGTAATAGGTTCGCGTCGACAGCCAGGACATGCCGCCGATCAGGCCAAGCTTGCGCAAGGTCACAATCTCCCGGAAAGCGTGAAAACCCCCGTTTCGTGCCCGCCCTTAGAGGCGCCGCGCGGCAAGGTCCAGCGCGGGTGCAACGGGTCGGCGCGGATCAGCCGAAACCGGTCGCGCACAGGGCCGCGGAACTGGCGGTGACTTCGAGCACCTGCGCATCGCCGACCTTGCGGACCGCGAGGACATACTCGGCCGCGCTGCGCTTGGGCCCGCGTAGCGCTTGGAGCTTGCGCAACTGGGCAATGGTCAGGCGATCGACCATGCGCTTGGCCATGCAGGTGCTGGTCTGCTCCGACAGTCCGGCATCGACCAGCGCCGAGCGCACCCGCCTTTCCGCAATCCGCTCGACACAACCCGACAGAGCGAGCGACACGGCAAGCAGAGCGAGCGCTGCATGTGACGGCGAATTCATGAAACGGGGCGGGATGCGGCGGATTTTCATGGCATTCGTTCAACAGGAGTTCGAAGCCGATGCAACCCCGTAAATCGCTTTCCCTCGCCGCCGCCGCTGCCGCCCTGCTGCCGCTCGCCGCCATGGCTCCCACCACCGCCGAGGCCAAGGGCTGCCTGCGCGGCGCGGCAGCCGGCGCGGTAGCCGGGCACATGGCCCACCATCACGGCGTGGTCGGCGCGATGATCGGCTGCGCGGCCGTACATCACCACTATGCCAAGAAGGCTCATGCCGCGGCTATGCCGGCCAACCATACCTGATCGGAACTGCAACCGCACTGCAATGGCACTGCAAGGCCGGCGCAACGGCGCCGCGCCTTCAGTGCTGGAGCGACTTGACGATATCCTCGACCATCTTCTTGGCGTCGGCCAGGAGCATCATGGTCTGGTCCATGTAGAACACGTCGTTGTCGACCCCGGCATAGCCGACCCCGCCCATCGAGCGCTTGATGAACATGATGGTCTTGGCCTTCTCGACGTCGAAGACCGGCATGCCGTAGATCGGCGAGGACTTGTCGGTCTTGGCGGCGGGGTTCACCACGTCATTGGCGCCGATGACGAAGGCGACGTCGCACTGCGCGAACTCGCCCTGGATGTCCTCGAGCTCGAAGACTTCGTCATAGGGGACGTTGGCTTCGGCCAGCAGCACGTTCATGTGGCCGGGCATGCGGCCGGCGACCGGGTGGATCGCGTACTTGACGCTGACGCCCTCAGCCTTGAGCAGGTCACCCATCTCGCGCAACACGTGCTGCGCCTGGGCGACGGCCATGCCGTAGCCGGGGATGATGATGACGTTCTCGGCTTCCTTGAGGAGGAAGGCGGCATCTTCCGCGCTGCCGCGCTTCCACGGGCGCTGTTCGCGCGGGTCGCCGCTTCCGGTGCCCGCTGCCGCGCCAAAGCCTCCGGCGATGACCGAGATGAAGCTGCGGTTCATCGCCTTGCACATGATGTACGAGAGGATCGCGCCCGACGAGCCGACGAGGGCCCCGGTGATGATCATCGCGGTGTTGTGGAGCGTGAAGCCCATCGCCGCGGCGGCCCAGCCCGAGTAGGAGTTGAGCATCGAGACGACCACCGGCATGTCCGCGCCGCCGATGGGCACGATCAGCAGGAAGCCGATGACGAACGAAAGCGCGGTGATCGCGGCGATCACCCACAGGCTTTCGTCTACCGTGAATCGGGCCACCAGCAGCAGGATTGCCAACAGCGTGCCGAGATTGATCAGGTGCCGGGCCGGCAGCAGGATCGGCGCGCCGCTCATGTTGCCGTTGAGCTTGAGGAAAGCGATGATCGAGCCCGAGAAGGTGATCGCGCCGATGGCGATGCCGAGGCCCATCTCGATCCGGCTGTCCGGATTGATCGCGCCCGACGGCAGGAGAATGCCGAAGGCCGGCGGATTGAGATAGGCGGCCAGGCCGACCAGCACGGCGGCGAGGCCGACGAGGCTGTGGAACGCTGCGACCAGCTGGGGCATCGCCGTCATCTGGATCTTGCGCGCGGTGGTGAGGCCGATCACGGCGCCCAGGGCGATCGCGGCGAGGATCTTGGCGAGGATAACGAGGTCCGCCGGACCGGGCCGCGGCCACCAGTCGCCCGGCGGGATCGGCGCCTGGGTCAGCAGGGTGGTGGCGACGGCCAGCCCCATGCCGACCATGCCATAGCGGTTCCCCGCCCGGCTGCTCGCCGGCGAGGACAGCCCGCGCAGCGCGAGAATGAACAGGACGCCCGAAGCGAGATAGGCGAGCAGGGCCCAGGCTGGCAGGATCGCGTGTTCCATGCCGCCCTCAGCCCTTCTTCTTCGACTTGTACATCGCCAGCATCCGTGCGGTGACCGCGAACCCGCCGAAGATGTTGATCGAGGCAAGCGTGATCGCGCACAGTCCGAGCCAGCTCGACGCCGCTGCCCGCGCCGCATCGCCATGAGCCGCCCCCGCCACCAGCGCCCCGACGATGATCACCGAGGAGATCGCGTTGGTCACCGCCATCAGCGGCGTGTGCAGCGCCGGGGTGACCGACCATACGACGTAGTAGCCCACGAAGCAGGCCATGACGAAGATCGAGAGGATCGAGATGAAGTCCATTTCAGAGCGTGACTCCGGGAGTTTGTCCGCCATTCCGAGAGGTGGCAGACTCGCCAGCGGTTGGTGCTGCGGTTTGAAGGCCGGCGGGGACACCCCTCCGCCCCTGCGGGGCACCTCCCCTTGCAGGGGAGGGACTTGGTGAGGTGTCACACAGCGCCAGGATCGATTCCCCGACGGCGGTGGGATCGGCGAGAACATCTTTCGCTGGGATGCGGACCACTCGCAAGCCGCGTTGCTCGAACCAGTGATCGCGCTTCCGATCCGCTTCCGAACGATCGCCCATGTCATGCGCCCGGCCATCGAGTTCGATGATCAGGCGATATTCGTGACAGTAGAAATCCGCCACGTACGGTCCCGAAGGATGCTGCCGGCGGAACTTGATGCCGCGCGGCTTCTGCTTGAGCTCCGCCCACAACAGTCGTTCTGGAAGCGACATCTCGGCTCGCAACGAGCGTGCTCGCCGGATCGTCGCTTCACCCCCCTGAAGCATTCAGCTCCTCCCCTGCAAGGGGAGGTGGCAGCCCGTCAGGGCTGACGGAGGGGTGTAACCGCCGGCGGAGATACCCCTCCGCACCTGTGGGGCACCGCCCATTGCAGGCGAGGGCCTTGAACCTGAGCATACCCTCACCCCACAAGCCTCTCGTTCACCACCTTGCAGCCTTGCGTCAGGCGCACAGCGGTGCCGATTTCCTCATCCAGCACGGGCTTGCCGGCGTCCTTGTCCCAGAAGGCGGAGAGGAAGTTGTAGAGGTTGCGGCTGAACAGCGCCGAGGCGTCGGCGGGGAGCCGGGCGGGGGTGTTGCTGTAGCCGAGGATTTTTACGCCGTGGCGTTCGACGACCTGGTCCGGCACCGAACCCTCGACGTTCCCGCCCTGCGCCACCGCAAGGTCGTAGATCACGCTGCCGGGCTTCATCGTCGCGATCTGGGCATCGGTGATCAGGCGCGGGGCAGCGCGGCCGGGGATCAGGGCCGTGGTGATGACGATGTCCTGTTTGGCGACATGACTAGAGACCAGTTCGGCCTGGGCCTTCTGGTATTCCGCGCTCATCTCGGTGGCATATCCGCCTGCGCCCTCACCCTCGATCCCGGCCACGTTCTCGACGAAGATCGGCTTCGCGCCAAGGCTGAGGATCTGCTCACGTGTGGCCGATCGCACGTCGGTCGCCGAGACCTGTGCGCCGAGGCGGCGGGCGGTGGCGATGGCCTGGAGGCCGGCGACGCCGACGCCCATGACGAAGGCCCGGGCGGCCGAGACGGTGCCCGCCGCGGTCATCATCATCGGAAAGGCGCGGCCGTAGAGGTTGGCCGCTTCGAGCACGGCCTTGTAGCCCGCGAGGTTGGACTGGCTGGACAGAATGTCCATCGACTGCGCGCGGGTGATGCGCGGCATGAACTCCATCGCGAGCGCCTCGAACCCGGCGGCGGCATAGGCCTCCACCCGATCGCGCCGGGCGAACGGATCAAGGCCCGCAACGATCCACGCCCCGGGCGCAACGCCAGCGAGGAGATCGGGCTCGGGCCCCTGGATGCCGAGGACAATACTTGCCCCGGCGGTCGCATCGACGGTCAGTTCGGCGCCCGCGGCAGCATAGTCGGCATCGGGGATGGCGGCGCAGGCCCCGGCACCGGGTTCGATAGCGACGGTGGCGCCAAGCGCGACGAACTTCCTGACCGTTTCGGGCGTGGCCGCGACGCGCGTTTCCCCGGCCGCGCGCTCGCGCAGGATTGCGATCCGCATAATGCCCCCGTTACGGGCGGATCAGCGGGTAATCAGGAAGACGACCAGCGCTGCAACCAGCACGGCTGCGATGGTGCCCCACTTCGCGGCACTGAGGAAACCGGTGTAGGTCTGCTGCGAGGACTTGAGATCGTTGGACGAAGCCATTGCGAAACGCACCTTCCTGAACTGCGGCCCACGGGTTGGCCGGAATGCTTGCGCTTTGCGCTCTATCGCGCGCCGCCCACCTACTCAAGCACCCTTCAGGCTTAAGCTGGCTTTTACCACTCGCTGCTAGGGCGGGGTTGTGGATGGAATAACGCGAACCCCGACCAACGACAGCGAGCAGCGCCTGCTGATGCTGATCGATGACGAGCCGGCGCAGAGTCGCCTGGTCTCGGCTCTCGCCTCGCGCGAGGGCTGGCGCACGCTGGTCGTTCGCGATTCTGAGACGGCAATCGCCACACTGGGCACGCGCCAGGGCATGCAGCTCTCTGCCATCATCCTCGACCAGTGGGTGCCCGGCGACGAAGCCTGCACACTGATTGCCGAACTGAAAGCCCGCCGTCCCGCGCTGCCGATCCTGATGCTGACGACCAGCGCTTCCCCGCTGCTCGCGGTGGAGGCGATGCGCGCCGGGGCGACCGATTACCTGATCAAGCCGGTCGCGCCCGAACGGCTAATGCACGCGCTGCGCGCCGCGACCACCCGCGAGGCCCCGCGCGACGAGCTTGCGCCCCTGACCGAGAAGATGCCCGGACCGCCGAGCTTCGACGCGATGATTGGCGCCGCGCCGACCTTCCGCGCGGCACTTGCCGTCGCGGCCAAGGCTGCGCGCGGGCATGGGCACGTTCTGATCGAAGGCGAATCGGGCACTGGCAAGGAGATGGTGGTGCGCGCGATGCACGCCGCCAGCCCGCGCGCCAAGGCTCCGCTGCGCATCGTAAACGTCGGCGCGACGCCGGCCAATTCGATCGAATCGCTGCTGTTCGGCCACGAGAAGGGCGCCTTCCCCGGCGCGTTCGAACGGCACGTGGGCGCGCTCCAGAATTGCGACGGCGGCACGCTGGTGCTCGACGAGATCGACCGCCTGCCCCCCTCGGTGCAGGACCGGCTGCACGAATGCCTCCAGCGCGGGGACGTGCGCCCGATCGGGGCACGTCATTCGTTCAAGATCGACGTGCGGCTGATTGCGGCGAGCAACTATCCGCTGGCGGACCTCGTTGCCGCGGGTCACTTCGTGCCGGGGCTGCACGAGCTGCTCGCGCCGACCGCGATCATCCTGCCGCCGCTGCGCGAGCGCTCGCAGGACATATCGGCGCTGGCCCGCCATTTCCTCGCCCGGATCGGCGAGCAACCGGGCTTGAGGCAGCTGGGCATAACCGACAGCGCGCTATCGCTGCTGGCCGCCTACGACTGGCCGGGCAACGTCCGCCAGCTCCAGGCGACGCTGTTCCGCGCCTGCGTGTTCTGCGAAGGCGACGCCCTGACCGCGGCCGACTTCCCGCAGCTTTCCAATCTGCTTGGCGTGGACCAGCAGGTGACGCCGGGCAACCAATCGGTCCACGGCTCGCCCGGGGTCATGCTCTACACGTCCGACGGCAACTTGCGCCCGCTGGAGGATATCGAGGCCGACGTGATCCGCCTCGCCATCGGCCACTACCGCGGCCGGATGACCGAAGTGGCGCGGCGGCTGGGGATCGGACGCTCGACGCTCTACCGCAAGCTCTCGGAGCTGGGGATCGATTCGGCGGCGTGAGCCCCATCACGATCACGACTAACGGCGGAACCGCACCGAACTCTGTCGATTGGTGAGACAAGCAGCGAGCAGGTCCCCTGCCCTTCGAGTCGCACCAAGCATGAGCCTACACCTGATTACAGAACCTGCCGGCACGCTGATGACCGGCTGGAAACTGGTTCCCAGGAAGGAACCCCACGCGGCGGACATTCACGTCGAGGAAGAGATCGAGATCGATCTTGTTCCGGCGGAAGACGCTGTGGACGGCAACCCGAAGATCAATCCGGCTTCGCGCTGGGAATCAGAGCGGGAGGTGCGCGAAGTCAGTTAGCGCCGCATCGCGCAGGCCGCGCCAGACGCGCAGCGCCTGCACCGTTTCCGCGACATCATGAACCCTGAGCAGCTGGACGCCGGATTCGAGCGCCTTCATCGCGAGGGCGAGCGAGCCGCCGAGGCGCTGATGCGCCGGCGCTTCGCCGGAGAGCGCGCCGATCATCCGCTTGCGGCTGGCGCCGACGAGCAGCGGCTGGCCCAGTGCGTGGAACAGCGGCAGGGCATTCAGCAGAGCGAGATTGCTGGCGAGCGACTTGCCGAAGCCGAGCCCGGGATCGAGGATGATCCGCTCTCGGGCGATGCCGGCGGCGACGGCTTCGTCGCGACGGGCACGGAGCCAATCGAACACATCCAGCGCCGCATCGGTGTAATTTGCGTTGCCGTGGAGATCCTCGCCTTCGCCGGGGGCGTGCATCAGGACGACCGGCGCGCCGCTGGCGGCAGCTAGCTCCAGGCTCCGCGGATCGTGGCGCAGGGCGGAAACGTCGTTGAAGATGTGTGCGCCGGCCGTGAGCGCGGCTTCCATCACGGCCGCGCGCCGCGTGTCGACGCTGATCGCCGCGCCCATGGCGGCGGCGCGTTCGACCACCGGGATCACGCGCTTGAGCTCGTCGCCCTCCCACACCGCGGGGGCGCCAGGCCGGGTGGATTCGCCGCCGATGTCGATGATCGCCGCGCCCGCCTCGAGCATCGCGGCGGCGTGGGCTTGCGCGACGTCGGGCCGATCGAGGAATTCGCCGCCGTCGGAGAAGCTGTCGGGCGTGACGTTGAGGATGCCCATGACTTGCGGCTGGTTCAGCCGGATCGTTCGCGTGCCGCAGACGAGCGGAGGGTGCGTGCGCTGGAGGTCGGCCCACTGGGTGCGGACGTCCTCAGGCAAGCCGGGTAGCGCGGCTTCGAGTTCGCGCACGCCGTACAGCTCGCGCGAGATGACTTTGCCGGCGTGGCGGCCGATGAGCGCGAACCGGCTGGCGAAGACCAGCCCC
>Ga0207703_10001282_pt1 | contig 23304 bp, 25 predicted proteins | sample KBSSwiS12_FD_184304 | JGI IMG/M metagenome (GOLD analysis project Ga0207703, IMG submission 184304) | Switchgrass rhizosphere microbial communities from Kellogg Biological Station, Michigan, USA - KBS Switchgrass S1-2 (SPAdes) (version 2) | ecosystem: Host-associated > Plants > Roots >...
CCAGCTCGAAGAGCGCCAGGCCCAGGCGGTATTTCCCGGTCTCGCGGTTCTGCTCGAGGATGTCGTACTCGACGAGCGTGGTCGCGAGGCGGTGCACCGTGCTCTTGGCGAGGCCCAGGCGCGAGGCGAGCGCGCTGATGCCCATCTCGTACTCGTTCTCCGAGAATGCCTTGGTGAGCCGGATCGAGTTGGCGACCGAGGAGAGCCGCATGCGCTTGGCGCGCGGCTTCTTGACGGCGGTACGTTCCATAAGGCGGTCCATCATTCTTTCATGCGGAATGCACGACTGTAGCACGCCATGGCATACGCGGCGACCACCGCGCCGGCAACCGCGACGCTGGGCGCCATGCCCAGGCCCTCGATGCCCTCGTCCAGCCCCGGAAGGATCGAACGCGCGAGCGCGAGGGCCGCGATCGCGAGCGCCACGCAGCCGATGGCGAGGCTCATCACCCGCGAGGCCGCGGCCGCGCGCTCGTCGGCATCGCGCACGAGGCGGCTCACCCACAGTCCGTTCAGCGCATCGGTGGCGACCATCCCGGCGGTAAAGACCACGCCGAGGGAGGCCGCGAACACCCAGCCGGCGACGTGCGAGCCGGTGACCGAGAAGAGCACTGCCTGGCTGATGGTGTCGAAGGAGAGCGCGAACGCGGCGCCGACGGCGGCGATCACCACCGGATGCTCGGCGCGCGTGAGCCGCGAAAAGATGCGGCTGCGAAGTCCCACGGGGCGCACCGTCTCGCCGTGCGGCGTGCGCACCACCGAAGCGATGTTGGCGACCCCGAGGAGCGCCAGGAACGCGATCGAGATCCAGGTGCCGACGATCTCCAGCCAGTCGGGCGCCTTCCACTCGGTGGCGACGGTCGCCACGACGATGGCGACGGTCGTCACCACGACGCCGTGCCCCAGCGAGAAGAGGAGCCCCGACCAGCGCGCCACCAAGGGACGGCGGCCGGCGTTGAAGCGCGTGAGGCCGTCGATCGCGGCGAGATGGTCCGCGTCCAGGCCGTGCTTGAGCCCCAGCATGAAGACGACGGCGACGAGCGAGAGCCAGTGGGTGGGAAGGGTTTCCATCAGTTGCCCAGGAAGAGTTCGTTCCACAGGGCCTCCCACTTCCGGGATTCCTTGAGGACGATGTTGGGATCGGTCATCACGAAGGCGAAGTTGTCGAGCCCGCTCTTCACCTTCGTGCTCGCGGGCACGCGGCCGAGGGATTCGTAGAGCTTCTGGCCCTCGGGCGAGATGACGAAGTCGAGGAAGAGCAGCGCCGCATTCGGGTGGGGCGCGTTGCGTGCGACGCCGATCCCCTGCGGGCGGGCGACCACCGGTTGCACCGGGACCATGTCGATCGGTGCGCCCTTCTTCTTCAGGGACTCGACGTTCGCGTGGTACATCGTGAGGCCGACCGGAACCTCGCCGGTGGCCACGAGCTGCGCCAGCAGGATGTGGCCCTTGCGCATGTCGGGCTTCATCGCGGCGAGCCGGCGGAAGAAGTCCATGCCCTTCGCCTCGCCCCACGTCTTCACGAGCGCGGCCATCCACTCGCTGTCCGTGGCCTCGACGCCGATGCGCCCCTTCCACTTCGGGTCGAGGAACCCCTCGTAGGTCGTGGGAATCTCGCTGCGCTTCACCTTGTCGGTGTTGTAGCCGACGACGAAGAAGTTGAGGCGGTCCGGATACCAGGTGCGGCCGGGCGCGCCGGCGTCGCCGGGCAGGTCCGCGAGGTACGGCGAATGGACCTCGGCGAGCAGCCTCTCCTGCGCGATCGCCTCCATCTCCGGCCCGTTGGTCTCGACGACATCGACCGTGTGGCGATTGCCCTGCGCCTCGGTCACGACGCGCTGGACCACCTTGTCGGAGAGCGCGCGCCAAAGATCCACCCTCACGCCGTACTTCTTCTCGAACGCCTCGGCGAGCGGCTTGGACTCGGTGGGCGCGAGCGACGTATATAAGGTGACGCTGCCCTCGGCCCTGGCACGCTCCACCAGCCTCGCATCGCGGTCGGCGCCGCGATGACGGAACACATCGTCGTTGCGCGGCGCCTGGGCGGCGGCAGTGGCGGCGGCGAGGGAAATGAGCAGCGCGGGCAGAACCTTGTGCATCGCCGTCATTCTATGGTCAACTAGCCGATCGAGCAATCAAATGGAACGATGTTCTGCATAAAAGAACATCAAGGCCATGACGACCACGACCCGCACGACCACCACCCACTATCACATCCAGAAAAAGCGCCGGAAGGAATTCCTCGAGGAGTGGCGCAACTACCGCCAGACGGTGATCCGCAAGGAGGACGTGAAGCTCGAAACGACCTCCCGCGGCTTGCGGACGGGCGTCTACATGGGATGGGACGGCGACCGCCCCACCCGCGTCCTCGACGCGCTGGTCCACGAGGTCGATCCGGGCGTGACCACCACCGTCCACCGGCATTCCTGGGACGCGATCCTCTTCATGGTCGAGGGCGGCGGCTGGACCGAGGTCGACGGCGTGCGCTACGACTGGAAGGCGTGGGATGCGATCCACATCCCGGCGTGGAGCTGGCACCGCCACGGCAACGACGGCGACAAGCCGGGCCGCTTCATGAGCTATTCGTCCGAGCCCACGCTGTGGACCCTCGGCATGAGTCTCATCGAGGATGCCGGGCACACGCCGTACGGGAAGCTCCCGCCCAAGCCCGCGTTCACCGGCGGCATGGACGGCGACGATCCTTACGCGCGGCGCCTGCGCCGCCTCGGCAACGAGGCGAAGAAGCGCCGCTCGGGCCGCATCTTCACGCCCTACGACGAACAGGAAATCCTTGCCACCCCGCGCGGCACGCGCACCAAGTTCCTGAACGACCGCGCCATCGGCAACGAGGCGTCGGGCCTCTCGCAGGTGATGATCCAGTTCGCGCCGGGCAAGACGCAGTCGCTGCACCGCCACCCGGGCGAGGCGTGGCTCTACGTGGTCGAGGGTTACGGCCACAGCTTCATGGGCACCGCGCCCGACAAGGGCGAGCACCACGCGTGGAAGAAGGGCGACCTCATCATCGTGGACCACTTCCTGTGGCACCAGCACTTCAACGACGACCCGAAGAACCAGTGCCGCCTGGTGCGCATCCACATGTTCGACTCGATCCTCGAGACCATGCGCGCCATCACCGACCCGGTGGTGCTGTTCGAGGAGGCCGAGGACACCCTGCTGTCGATGCAGGAGCTTTCCCAGATCCAGTGGCCGGACGACAATAGGCCGGGTGAGTAACCCGATGACCCGAGGCCGATGATGGATCGAGCGCGCACGGCACTTCCTCCCGGCGTGCTCTCCATGCACGTCCTCCCCGCGGAGCACCACGACCGCGACTGGGACTCGATCATCGTGCCGCGCGAGGTGAAGGAGCGCCTCCTCGCGCAGGCGCTGCTCGTGCTGCAGCACGGCCGCAAGCTCTCGATGCTCTCGGGCCTGCCCCACGGCCTCATCGTCCTCGCCGGCCCACCGGGCACCGGCAAGACCACGATGGCCCGCGGCCTGGCGCAGGTGGCCGCCCTCGCCCTCGCGCGCGAGGGCGCCACGACGCTGCTCGAGATCAACCCGCACGCCTTCCCCAGCGACATGCTGGGCGAGAGCCAGCGCAACGTGACGAGGCTCCTCACCGAGACGGTGCCCGAGATCGCCGCGCGCCGCCCCTTTACCGTCGTCCTCATCGACGAGGTGGAGAGCTTCGCCGTGAGTCGCTCGGCGGCTTCCTTCGAGGCGAACCCGGTCGACGTGCACCGCGCCACCGACGCCGTGCTGCTCGGCATCGACGAGGTCGCGAAGAAACTGCCGTCGGTCCTCTTCGTCACCACCACCAACTTCATCGAGGCGGTGGATGCGGCCTTCCTGTCGCGCGCCGACCTGGTGATGCAATTCGCGCTGCCCGATCGCGACACCATCGGAAGGATCCTCGCCCACGCGATCGGCGAGCTGGCGGTCCAATACCCCACGCTGCAACCCATGGCGGCGCAAGCGGAACGCATCGCCGAGCTCGCCGGTCTATGCGAGGGCTGGGACGGCCGGCGTGTGCGGAAGCTCGTGCTCGCCGCCCTCGCCCAGCGGCTCGAGGTGGCTCGCGACCCGTCGAAGGTGGCGTGGGACGACTTCCTCGCCGCCGCGCGCAAGAAGGGCGGCGTCGAGTGGGCGGGCGGCGCGGCCCCCACGTCGCGCGAGCTCTTTCCCGACGTTCCGAAGGCGCTGATGCACGACCACGATCATGGACATGGCGCCCACCGTCACACGCACACCCACCAGCACGACGACGATGACCACTCGCATTCGTAGCCTCCTCGCTGCCCTCCTCGCCCTCGCACTTCCCGCTCTCGCCCAGGACTACCCCACCAAACCGATCCGGGTGATCGTGCCGTACGCGCCGGGCGGCGGCGCCGACCTCATCGCGCGCCTCGTCGGGCAGCAACTCTCGGAGCGCCTCAAGCAGCCGGTGGTCGTCGAGAACCAGGGCGGCGGCAGCAACACCATCGGCATGGGCACGGTGAAGCGCGCGGACCCGGACGGCTACACGCTCGGCCTCGCGACACCGGTGTTCGTCGTGGCGCCCCTCGGCATGAAGGCGCGGCCCTACGATCCGATCGCGGACTTCGCGCCGGTCGCGATGTTCGGCTTCACGCCGCTCATCCTCGTGGTGCATCCGAGCGTGCCCGCGAAGGACCTGAAGGAATTCATCGCGCTGGGCAAATCGAAGCCGGGCTCGCTCAACTTCGCCTCGCTGGGGTCCTTCACCACCCAGGGACTGGGCGCCTACCTCTTCAACCAGATGGCGGGGATCGAGGCGGTGGAAGTCCCGTACAAAGGCAGCGCCCCCGGCGTGACCGACCTTCTCGCCGGCAACGTGCAGTACATGTTCAACGCCCTGCCCTCGATGCTGGGCCACGTCCGCACCGGCAAGCTGCGCGCCCTCGGCGTGTCGGGCGCGAAGCGCGATCCCGAAATGCCGGAGCTGCCGGCGATCAAGGAAACCGTGCCCGGCTACGTCGTGACCACCTGGTACTCGCTCGTGGCGCCCAGGGACACGCCGAAGGAGATCGTCGACAAGCTCAACCGCGAGGTGAACGCGATCCTCGCGAAGCCCGATATCGCCAGGCAGTTGCACGAGCGCGGGCTCGAGGCCGACGCGATGTCGCCCGCGGAACTGGGCGAGCACCTGAAGAAGGAAGCGGCGACCTGGGCGAAGGTCGCCCGCGATGCCAAGCTCAAGTCGGAGTAGAACCGGGGGCAGGCCGGGTCTGTCCCCATAACGCCTCGCCGCGTTCCACGCGCTCGTTCATTTCCGCCTGGAACTCCGGCGGTCCGAAGCCGAAGCGCTCGCCGGCGACCTCGTAGAAGAACGGCCGCTGGGTGCGCAGGCTCATCTGCCGCATCCACTCGAGCATGCGCTCGTCGGGATCGCGTCCGCAGGAGCGCAGCACATAGGCCTCGTGCCCGCGCCACTTCATCGGGATCACCATCACGCCGATGCGGTCGGGACGCCAGTCCTCGGGAAACGGATTGTTCGGTTGCAGCCAGCCGCACACGAAGTCGCGGCACGGATACTGGGGGCGGCGCTCGTAGATGGTGCAGCAGCCGTCGCCGCGGAAGTGGCACGGCGTCCCCGGCTTCATCTCGTGGCCCTCGATCGTTCCCGCGACCCATCCGTCGCAGCACGCGGTGCACTCGCCGCACCTGCGCGCGGGGATCGCGGCGACCTGGATCACCGCGCCGTGGCACTTCTTGTACTTCAATCCGCTGCCGCAGGGACACGGATCGTTTCGCGCGACCGACATCACGCCAGTATACTGATCGCATCTCCCGGAACCGCGTTCCTGCGCGCAGAACCAGCACGTGGCCGTCTATCTCGCCGTCCTGATGTCGTTGGTGTCGGGCATCAGCATGCGCGGTGCCAAGCTGCTGGTCTCGCTCTCCGCGCTCGCGCAGGGCGCGACTCCCTTCCAGGTCGGTCTGCTCGCGGCGATGTTCGCGGCGTTCCCGCTGGTCCTCGCGGTTCACGCCGGAAAAGTCTCCGACCGCATCGGCGTGAAGCGCCCGATCCTCTGCGGCTGCGCCATCATCGGCGTCGGCATCGCGGTGCCGCTCGTGATCCCCGGGATCGGCGGCCTCATCGCCGCGTCCGCGCTCGTGGGGCTTGGCCACATCTTCTTCCACGTCTCGATCCACAACCTCATCGGCGCCTTCGGCGGCGGCGAGGCGCGCACGCGCAACTTCGCGACCTTCTCGCTCGGGCAGTCGATCTCGGCCTTCATCGGACCCGCGCTCGGCGGCTTCGCCATCGACTACACCGGCTTCCGCTCGACCCACGTGCTGCTGGCGCTGGTCGCGTTCGTTCCCGCGGCGATCCTGCTCGCGCGTCCGTCGATCATCGCGCCCGCCGCCCCCTCGCCCGAAAAAGCAGCGGAAGGCGGCTCCAGGGTGCTGCTGGCGAGCCCGGGGCTCCGGCGCACGCTGATCATGAGCGGGGTGACGCTCACCGGCATCGAGCTCTTCACGTTCTATTTCCCGGTGTACGGGCGATCCATCGGGCTCACCGCCAGCGCGATCGGTCTCGTGATGTCGAGCTACGCGGTCGCGGCCTTCATCGTCCGCATGGGCATGCCGGCCGCCTCGCGCCGGATCGGCGAGATCGGTGTCCTCACCGCGTCGCTGTTCGTCGCGGGGGTGGTCTACGCGCTGGTGCCGCTGGTGTCGCACGCGCCGCTGCTCGCCGCCTGCGCCTTCGTGCTGGGCCTGGGCCTCGGTTGCGCGCAGCCGATTACGATCATCCTCACCTACAACCACGCGCCGGCCGGACGTTCCGGCGAAGCGCTAGGCATGCGGCTCACGGTGAACAAGCTCACGCAGATGGCGGTGCCGCTCGCGTTCGGCGCGATGGGCACGGCGTTCGGCCTGGTGCCGGTGTTCTGGGCGAACGGCGCGTTCCTGCTCACGGGCGGCGTGTTGTCGCTCGCCGAGCGACGCATGTCGAAGAAGAAGGAGGACAGACGATGACGAAGATCCTGGTCGCGGCGCTCATCTCGGCGGCACTCCCCGCGCTGGCCGAAGCACCCGCCGGCGACGTGGCCCGTGGCAAGGCGGCCTTCACGAAACACATGTGCTACACGTGCCACGGAACGGCAGGCCAGGGCGGCGACCGGGGCAGCGGCCCGCGCATCGCCTATGACGTCTGGCCGTGGGAAGGATTCGTGCAGCAGGTCCGCCACCCGCGCGAGCAGATGCCGCGCTATCCGCAGGAGCTGGTGAGCGACCAGGACCTCGCCGACATCTACGCCTACGTGTCTTCGTTCAAGAAGGGCCGGAAGGCCTCCGAGATTCCATTGCTGAAGGACTGATCACCGTCCCTGGCAGACGACGTCTACCAGGGCCGGCTGCCCGCCCTTCACCACATCCACCGCACGCTTCAACGCGGCGCCGAGGTTCGCCGGGTCCGTCACCGGACCTTCCGCCCAGACGCCCATCGACTGCGCGAGCTTCGCATAGTCGATCGCGGGGTTGTCGATGGTCGTGCCGATCCATGCGCGATCGACGCCTCGGTTGTGCAGCGAGCACATCCGCTGCACATGCATGATCTCCTGGTGGTAGGCGCGGTTGTTGTGCATGACGTAGAGGATCGGGATCCTGTGGTACGCCGCGGTCCACAGCACGCCGGGCGAGTACATGAGGTCGCCGTCGGGCTGGAAGGTGACGGTGAAGAGGCCTTTCGACTTGTTCGCGAGCGCGACACCGAGCGCACCCGGGGCCGCGTAGCCCACGCCCTGCGCGCCCGATCCGCCCAGCATGTGGTGGTACTCCGTCGCCGGCCACAGGCGCCGCGCCCACGGGATCCGGTCGCTCACCGCGAGCGACCAGCGCTCGCCCTTGATCGCGTTCCACGTCTCGGCAGCCAGGCGCGGCGTCGTGATGGGCTGCAGGTCCCAGCCGATCGCGGCCTCCTCTCGCGCCCGCTTGCGCTCCTTGTTCCAGTCCTCCTTCAGCGTCTCGCCGCGCGCGGCGAACGCGCGCTTGCGCTCGTCCGTCCCCGCCCGCTTCACCTCGTCGATGAGCGCCGGCAGGCTCGCCTGCGCGTCGCCGTTGATCGAGAGGTCCACCGGCAGGTAGCGCTGGAAGTCCTGGTAGTTGGAGCGGATGTACACGTCCTGGAGCGAGAGGTTGATGACCTTCGCGTCCTTGTTGCCGACGAACTTGAGCTCGTGGTGCGGATCGGAGATCGAGTTGAACTGGCCGAAGGGATCGGACACCTCCAGCAGCAGCACCACGTCGGCGGCGCGAACCAGGCCGCGGCGCGATTCGTTGTGCGACAGCGGATGGGTGGTGGGAAAATTCATGCGCCCGCCAATGTCGACCACCGGCGCCTGCAGCGCCTCGGCCAGCTCCACCATCAGCTTCACGCCTTCCTGGTTGCGCACGCAACGGTCCACGATGATGACCGGATGCTGGGCGCCCACGAGCCACTTCGCAGCCTCCGCGAGCGCGGTACGATCGCCCTGCGGCGGGCGCGAACGCGAGAGCCTCGGGATCTTCAGGCCCTCGTCGTGGATCGCGGCTTCCTGCAGGTCGATGTCCGCGGTGATGAGCACCGGTTCGTACGGCGGCGTGGTCGCGATCTTGTACGCGCGCACCGTCGACTCGGCGAAGTGCTGCAGCGACGTCGGGCAGTCGTCCCATTTCACGAAGTCGCGTACCAGCGCCGCCGCGTCCTGCACCGAGTGGTTCCACTCCGTCCCGGGACGGCGCGACATCGCGTCGAGGCCGTTGCCGGCGAAGAGCATGATGGGCACGCGGTCCACCCATGCGTTGTAGATCGCCATGGAGCCGTGCTGCAGCCCGACGGTGCCGTGGATCATCGCGCCCATCGGCTTGCCCGCGGCCTTGGCGTAACCGTGCGCCATGGCGATGGCCGCCTCCTCGTGCATGCAGGTGAGGAGTTCGGGCTTCGCGTTCTTGCCGTAGTTGACCAGCGACTCGTGGATGCTGCGGAAGCTCGAGCCCGGGTTGGTCGAGATGTACTCGAGGTCGAGCGTCTTGATGACGTCGACCATGAAGTCGGAGCCGGGCCGGTCGATGACGATGTCGCCGGGACCGGGCCTGTCTTTCTTTTTCTTTCCGCCCTCCTTCGGTGGCGCTTCCTGCCTCGCCGCCTCGGGCGCCTGCGCCAGCGCCGTCGCCGCCGCCGCGCCCGCGCTCGCCGCGGCGCCCTTCAGGAAAGTCCGCCGGTCGATCGTCGATTTCTTGTCGTCGTCCATCGATCCTTCTCCTCCTCGCGTGCCTCGATTCAGAATAACATTGGGGTTCGCGGCAGGAACGTCATTCCGCATTCAAGAACGTGATCGGGAAACGCAGCAGATGATCGACAAGCGTGTCGCCTCGGCCGACGCGGCCCTCGCCGACGTCGTCGACGGCATGACCCTCATGATCGGCGGCTTCGGCGCCGCGGGACAGCCCGCCGAGCTCATCGACGCCCTCATCCGCCGCGGCGCGCGCGACCTCACCATCATCAACAACAACGCCGGCAACGCGGACTTCGGGCTCGCCCTGCTGCTGAAGGAACGGCGCGTGCGCAAGATCGTGTGCTCGTTCCCGCGGCAGGTCGATTCCTGGCACTTCGACAAGCTCTACAAGGAGAAGGCCATCGAGCTCGAGCTCGTGCCGCAAGGCAACCTCGCCGAGCGCATCCGCGCCGCGGGCGCCGGCATCGGCGGGTTCTTCACCCCGACCGGATACGGCACGCAGCTGGCCGAAGGCAAGGAAACGCGCGAGATCGACGGACGCCAATACGTGCTGGAGTACCCGCTCCATGCGGACTTCGCGCTCATCAAGGGCGACCGCGCCGACCGCTGGGGCAACCTCACCTACCGCAAGACCGCGCGCAACTTCGGCCCGATCATGGCGGCCGCCGCGCGCTGCACCGTGGCGCAAGTGAGGAGCGTCGAGCCCCTGGGAGCGCTCGATCCCGAGTCGGTCGTGACACCCGGGATCTTCGTGCAGCGCCTCGTGCAGATCGACATCCCCGACGCGAAGTCGCGCGCGCAGGCCGAGGCGTGACGATGAAGAAATTCACGCGCGACGAGATGGCCGCCCGGGTGGCGCGCGACATTCCCGAAGGCTCGTACGTGAACCTCGGCATCGGGTTGCCCACGCTGGTGGCGAATCACCTTCCGAAGGATCGCGAGATCATCCTGCACACGGAGAACGGCCTCCTCGGCATGGGACCGGCGCCGCGTCCCGGCGAGGAGGATCCCGACCTCATGAACGCGGGCAAGCAACCGGTGACGGAGCTTCCCGGTGCATCGTTCTTCCACCACGCGGACTCGTTCTCGATGATGCGCGGCGGGCACCTCGACTTCTGCGTGCTGGGCGCGTTCCAGGTCTCGGCCACCGGCGACCTCGCCAACTGGCACACGGGTGCGCCCGATGCGATCCCGGCGGTGGGCGGCGCGATGGACCTCGCCATCGGCGCCAAGAACGTCTACGTGATGATGGAGCACACCACCAAGACGGGCGAGAGCAAGATCGTGCAGCGGTGCACGTATCCGCTTACCGGCGTGGGCTGCGTCTCGCGCATCTTCACCGACCTCGCGGTGATCGACGTGACGCCGGCTGGCCTGAAGGTCGTCGACGTCGTCGATGGCCTCTCCCTCGACGAGCTGCAGGCCGCGACCGGCGTGCCGCTGCGGCGCTGAAGGGCGCCTCGCCCCCGTTCCTTGAGGGGGCTTGACACCCAGCCTACTAGTTGGTAGGCTTCGGTCCATGGAACTGGATACGCGCTCTTCGTTGATCGACCTCGCCATCGGCCAGGTTCGCCGCCACGGCTACTCGGCTTTCTCCTATGCCGACCTCGCGGAGGTGGCGGGACTTCGCAAGCCGTCGATCCATCACCACTTCCCCACGAAGGAAGACCTCGGCGTCGCCATGGTCGGGACCTACACCGAGCGGTTCTCCGCGGAGCTCGAACGCATCGATGCCGGGCGGGCAACCGCCATCGAGCGCTTGCGCGGCTTTGCCCGCCTCTACCGGGAGGGGCTCGGCGCCGAGCAGGGATGCCTGTGCGGCGTGCTCGCCTCCGAAGTCGCCGTTCTTCCGCTGCGCGTCCAGGCCGAGGTGCGCCAGTTCTTCCAGATGAACCTGCGATGGCTCGAGCGGATCCTCAATGACGGCCGCGCCAAGCGCCAGCTCGCGAGCAGCGTCGAGCCGCGACGCGACGCCCGCACCGTGCTCGCGACCTTGCAGGGGGCGATGCTCGTCGCCCTTTCGCTCCAGCAACCCGCTTCTTTCGATCATGCCGTGGACGGTCTTCTCGCGGGGCTGTCCGTCGCGCGCGCATAAGTCGCTTTTTATTTGGCCCCGCACCCTACCAACTAGTCGGACGACATACAGATGACCATCTATGACATGACCCACCTCAAGCGGATCGGACCGCTCGGACAACTCTCTGCCGAGTCGATGGCCGGATTCAGGGCCCTCGACGTGGCAGCGCTCGCCGAGGGCGCCATCCCCAAGAAGTACAAGGAGCTGATGGCGATCGCCGTCGCGCTCACGACGCAATGCCCCTACTGCATCGAGGTGCATCGCAAGGCGGCGCTGTCGGCCGGCGCCACCGACGTCGAGCTCGCCGAGACCGTGTTCGTCGCCGTGGCCCTGCGCGCCGGCGCCGCGCTCACGCACGGGACCCACCTCTTCCCGGCCTGAACCACCTTCCAACCACCCCAAGGAGAAATCGACATGCTGAAGGTCCACGAGTACAAGGGCTTCCCGAACCCCACCCGCATCCGCATCACCCTCGCCGAGAAGGGCCTGCTCGACCGCACCGAGTTCGTCCACGTCGACGTCCTCGCCGGCGCGGCGCGGCGCCCCGAGTTCCTGGCGAAGAACCCGATGGGAACCGTCCCGGTCCTCGAGCTCGAAGACGGCACCCACATCTCCGAGTGCTCGGCGATCACGGAGTACCTCGACCACCTCACCGGCGAACCGACGTTGACGGGCAAGGGAGCACGCGAGCGCGCGGTCATCCACATGATGAGCCGCCGCGCCGAGGCGAACCTCCTCGATGCATGCGCCGTCTACTACCACCATGCGACGCCCGGCTTCGGGCCCGAGCTCGAGACCTACCAGAACCGCGAGTGGGGCGAGAAATGCGGCGAGAAGGCGGTCGGCGCCATGCACTACCTCGACAAGATCCTCGCCGGGCAGCCCTACGTGGCCGGCGAGCATTTCACGATGGCCGACATCACCGTGCTGGCCGGTCTCGCCTACGCGGACTACGCCAAGATCGAAGTGCCGGCCGCCCTCACGAACCTGAAGGCGTGGCGCGCGCGATCCGCCCGGCGCCCCAGCGTCGCCAACGCCTGACGAAAGGCGACCCATGGAACTGAACGCGGATTTCTCGCAACGGGTGGCCGTGCATACGGCGGGCCTTCCCTGGGTGGCGTCGCCCATGCCGGGCGTCGAGCGCCGCATGCTCGACCGCATCGGCGACGAGGTGGCGCGCGCGACCTCGATCGTTCGATACGCGGCCAGGTCCGAATTCTCCGCCCACACCCACGGGGGCGGAGAAGAATTCCTGGTGCTGGACGGCGTCTTCCAGGACGAGCACGGCGACTTTCCCGCGGGCTGCTACATCCGCAACCCGCCGACCTCGTTCCATACGCCGCGATCGCACCCGGGCTGCACGATCTTCGTGAAGCTCTGGCAGTTCGACCCGGGCGACCGGACGCACGTGCGCATCGATACCTCGAAGATGCCGTACCTCCGCGATCCCGAACGCGAGGGCGTCGAACGGATGCCGCTCTTCGAGGACTCGCGCGAGTCCGTCCGCCTCGAGCGATGGGCGCCGGGTGCAGTGGTCGACCTCGCCGCGGTCGGCGGCCTGGAGCTCCTGGTCCTGCACGGCGAATTCCGGGACGAGAAGGGCGTCCGCTTCGAGCCTTTGTCCTGGCTGCGCCTTCCTCCCAATGCCGAGGCGCGTGCCGTGGCCGGCGCCAGCGGTTGCCGCGCCTGGGTCAAGACCGGCCACCTCGTGAGCATCACGGCCCCGGGCCGCTCCTAGCCCGAGCCTTCCCCATGACTGTTCTTCACACCAAAGGAATCTTTCACTTGTCTCCTGCACGAAACGCGATTCAGCGCACCGCTTGGCTGGCCACCTTCACGTTGGTCGTCACGGCAATGATCCCCTCCCCCGCCCGCGCCGCCGGCCCGACCGAGCGCGCGACGAGGCCCGACGTCCGCTCCACCTGCCAGGCCGCACGCGATGCGGCGTGGTTCGAACGCCAGCTGCGCCGGACCGAGGGCGACAACGAGCCGCTGGAGCCGGCCGAGCCCGCCGCCTGCGCGACCGCCTCGGCCAGCCAGCCTCTCCCGAACGCGACGATGAACGCCGTGCGCTGGCTCGCCTCGCCTTCCCGATACCGCACGGGCGCGCCGCTCGTCACGTCCGAATGCGAAGCCTCGCGCCGGCAAGCGTGGTTCGAACGCGAGCTGCGCAGGACCGACGGCGACAACGAGCCGCTCGGGCCGGCCTCGGTCGCCCCGTGCGCGGCCAGCCGTCCGGCCTCCTAGCGGGATTCGCCACGCGCCCATGATCTTCCGGCAGCTGTTCGAAGCGACCTCGAGCACTTGTACCTACCTCCTGGGGTGCGAGACCACGGGCGAAGCCGCTCTGGTGGACCCGGTGCTGCCGGCATGGCAACGCGACCTGGAGGTGGTGCGATCCCTCGGACTCCGGCTCGCGCTGACCATCGAGACGCACGTGCACGCCGATCACATCACTTCGGCGCTTCGCCTCAGGCGAGAGACGGGCAGCCGCATCGCATATCCCGCGATCGACCGCTTTCCCTGCGTCGACGTGCCGATCGAGGAGGGGCGGCCCCTGCAGGTGGGCGAAATTCGTCTCGAGGGCCTCCACACGCCGGGGCACACCGAGGACCATTTCTCATACCTCGTGGGTGATCGCGTCCTCACGGGCGATGCGCTGCTGATCGACGGATGCGGGCGCACGGATTTCCAGGGCGGCGATGCGGCGACGCTGTATCGCAGCGTCCACGAAAAGCTGTTCGCGCTGCCGGAGGACACGCTCGTGTATCCCGCGCACGACTACCAGGGGCGCCGGGTGTCCACCGTCGGCCGCGAAAGGGCGCTCAATCCCCGCCTGGGCGCGGGGCGCGACCTCGCGGGCTTCGTGCGCATCATGGAAGAGCTGGTGCTCCCCTACCCCGCCCTCATCGATCGCGCGGTCCCGTGCAACCGCCGGTGCGGCATGGCTCCGGACCTCATCCCGGCCTCGCCGACCTGACCCGGGTCGAGGCGTGCCCGGGTGCACCGCGCGCCGGACTCAGGGAGCGCCCTCCACGATGACGAAATCGGCATCGGCGATCGCGTTGCGGATCGCCCTCGCCGCCTCGTATTCCGGGCTGCGGTAGCACGCGAGGGCGGTCTCGTAGCTGTCGAACTCCACGACCACGTTGCGCTCCCTCGAGCGGCCCTCCATCGCCTCGAAGCGGCCCCCGCGCACCAGGAAGCGCGCGCCGAACTTCTCGAACGCGGGCTTGGCGGCGTTCAGATACGTGGGATAGCCGGCTGCATCCTTCACGGACACGCGGACGATCCAATAACCCCTGGCCATGGCATTTCTCCCGGTGTGGACGATGGCATGGATCAAGCGCCCGAGCAGCGCGCTCGCCGTGCGAGCAGCGCTTCGCCGTTCCGCACGGGCCCGCGCATCGAGCGCCGCGCGAAAGGCGAGCCATTCGTCTGCGCTCATCCGGCGAGGATCCGGAAACGGGTCGTGGTGGGCATCCATTCGCCGATTCTTGTCCCCCATGACGATCTTGTAAAATGAATATTCATGATCATTTCATTCTTCCCTGGAGATCGATAACGTGGAGCTCTCCGACCTCACCATCTTCCGCATGGTCGCGAGCGAGGGTGGCATCACGCGCGCGGCGCGCCGCCTGCACCGCGTCCAGTCGAGCGTGACGACCCGGATACGGCAGCTGGAGGACGAGCTTGGCGTGGCGCTCTTCCTTCGCCACCGCAAGCGCATGGAGCTGTCGCCCGCGGGGCGGATCCTCCTGGATTACGCGAGCCGGCTGCTCGAGCTGGCGGCGCAGGCCCGCGATGCCGTGCAGGACCCGCGGCCCCGGGGAGTCCTGCGGCTGGGAGCGATGGAAAGCACCGCCGCCGTGCGATTGCCCGCAGTCCTCACCGAGTATCATCGCCGCCACCCCGAAGTCGTGCTGGACTTGCGCACCGGAAACCCGCGGCAGCTGGCGAACGCACTCATGGCGGGGGAGCTCGACGCGGCCTTCGGCGCCGAGCCCCTGCCGGAGGGGCCGTTCGAGAAACTGCCCGCCTACGACGAGGAGCTGGTGATCGTCTCGGCGAGGCACCGGAGGATCGACCTCAAGCGGCACGCCACCCTCGCGATGGTGGCCTTCGAGGAGGGCTGCCCGCACCGCAAGCGCCTCGAGGACTGGTTTGCCTCAAGCAAAGCCCTGCCGGAACGAATCATCGAGATGAGCTCGTACCACGCCATGCTCGGCTGCATCGTGGCGGGCATGGGAATCTCGCTATTGCCTCGCAGCGTCCTCGCCACCTTTCCCGCGCGCGAGCGGCTGCGCGCGCACCGGTTGCCCCGCGGCCGGGACGTCGCGCAGACGGTGCTCTTCTGGCGCAAGGGCGCGAGCTCGCCGAAGATCGACGCCCTGGCCGACATCGTGACGGGCCGCAGGCGCGCCTAGCGCCCCGGGAGGGGAAGGCCCACGTAGCTCTCCGCGAGCGTCGTGGCGGCGGACTTCGAGGCGACGAGATGCTCGAGCTGCGCCTGCTGCAGCCGGTCGCGGAAGGAATCACGCTCCGGAAAGCGATGCAGCAGCGCCGTCATCCACCACGAGAAGTGCTCGGCGCGCCAGGCGCGCTTGAGGCACGTGTCCGAATAGGCGGCGAGCAGCTCGTCGCTGCCGTGCGCGTAGTGGTTCGCCAGCGCGCGCGACAGGACCCAGACGTCCGCCGCGGCGAGGTTCAATCCCTTGGCGCCGGTGGGCGGGACGATGTGCGCCGCGTCGCCGGCGAGGAAGAGCCGGCCACAGCGCATCGGCTCCGCGACGAAGCTGCGCATCGGCGTGACGCTGCGCTCCACGATGCCGCCCTGCTCCGGCAGCCAACCGTCGTCCGCGGCCAGCCGGCGGTTCAACTCCCTCCAGATGCGCGCGTCGGGCCACGCCCCGAGCTGCTCGTCGGGCGGGACCTGCAGGTAGAGGCGCGTGAGCGTCGGCGAACGCATGCTGAAGAGCGCGAAGCCGTCGTCGTGGCGCGCGTAGACGAGCTCGTCGCGCGCGGGACGCGCGTGCGCAAGGATGCCCAGCCATGCGAATGGATAGGTCCGCTCGTGCGTGGTGAGCACGCCGCGCGGGACGGCATCGCGGCACACGCCGTGGAAGCCGTCGCAGCCGGCGATGAAATCGCACTGCAGGTTCACCTCGCCCGCGGCGGTGGCGAAACGCACCACGGGTACGTCCCCCTGGAACCCTTCCAGCCGGACGTCGCGCGCCTCGAAGTAGACCGGCGCTCCCGACTCCATCCGCGCGGCAATGAGGTCTTTCACGACCTCCTGCTGGCCGTAGATGGTGATGCTGCGGCCCGTGAGGGCCTTCAAGTCGATGCGGTGCCGGCGCCCCTGGAACGTGAGCTCGAAGCCCTCGTGGACCAGTCCCTCGCGCTTGAGGCGCCCGGCCACGCCCGCTTCCTCGAGCAGGCCCACCGTGCCGGGCTCGAGCACGCCCGCGCGCACGCGCTGCTCCACGTAGTCGCGGCTGCGCGACTCCACGATCACGCTCTCGATGCCGTGGCGGAAGAGGAGCTGCCCCAGCAGCAGCCCGGCGGGTCCCGCGCCCACGATCGCGACCTGCGTCTTCATGCGGGATGCATGTTAGCGCGTAGTAAAATCCGGCGATGAAAGAAGCCTTCATCTGCGACGCGATCCGCACGCCGTTCGGCCGCTACGGCGGCGCGCTTTCCTCCATCCGCACCGACGACCTCGGTGCCGTCCCGCTCGCCGAGCTCATGCGCCGCAATCCCGGCATCGACTGGTCACGCGTGGACGACGTGATCTACGGTTGCGCCAACCAGGCGGGCGAGGACAACCGCAACGTGGCGCGCATGGCGCTGCTGCTCGCGGGCCTGCCCATCGACGTCCCGGCCGCGACCGTGAATCGACTTTGCGGTTCGGGCATGGAAGCGATCGGGCAGGTCGCGCGCGCGATCCGCGCCGGCGACACGGACCTGGGCGTGGGCGGCGGCGTGGAAGGCATGTCGCGCGCACCTTTCGTCATGCCCAAGGCCGACAGCGCCTTCTCGCGCAGCAACGCGGTCTTCGACACCACCATCGGCTGGCGCTTCGTGAACCCGAAGATGAAGGCGAAGTACGGCGTGGACCAGATGCCGGAGACGGCGGAGAACGTGGCGGCCGACTACAAGGTCTCGCGCGCCGGCCAGGACGCGTTCGCGCTGCGCTCGCAGCAGCGCGCGCTCGCCGCGCAGGCCAATGGCACGCTCGCGCAGGAGATCGTCGCCGTGACGCTGCCCGCGAAGAAGGGCGACCCCGTCGTCGTGTCGCGCGACGAGCATCCGCGCGAGACCTCGATGGAGCAGCTCGCGAAGCTGAAGCCGATCGTGCGCGAGGACGGGACCGTCACCGCCGGCAACGCCTCGGGCGTGAACGACGGCGCCTGCGCGGTACTCGTGGCCTCGGAAGAGGCCGCGAAGCGATACGGGCTGACGCCCCGCGCGCGCATCCTCGGCATGGCCTCCGCGGGCGTGGCCCCGCGCATCATGGGCATGGGACCCGCCCCCGCGTCGAAGAAGCTCCTCGAGCGGCTGAAGCTTCCAGTCTCGAAGATGGACGTGGTCGAGCTGAACGAGGCGTTCGCCGCGCAGGCGATCCCGGTGCTGCGCGAGTTGGGGCTCCCGGAAGACGCGCCGCACGTGAACCCCAATGGCGGCGCGATCGCGCTCGGCCATCCCCTCGGCGCCTCCGGCGCGCGCCTCGTCACGACGGCGCTCTACCAGCTCGAGCGCACCGGCGGCCGCTACGCGCTCTGCACCATGTGCATCGGCGTGGGCCAGGGCATCGCGATGGTGATCGAGCGCGCCTAGTCCTCAGCCGCCCGCGCGCACCAGGAAGAGCGAGATCGCGGGGAACGCCAGCAGCAGGACGATGCGCACCAGGTCCGAGGCGAGGAAGGGCAGCACGCCCTTGAACGTCTCCACCAGCGGCACGTCGCGCGCCAGCCGGTTGATGATGAAGACATTCATCCCTACGGGCGGGTGGACCAGCCCGATCTCGACCACCATGAGCGCGAGGATGCCGAACCAGATGCTCTTGTCGGAATCCGGCAGCCCGAAGTCCAGCCCCATCACCACCGGATAGAAGATCGGGATCGTGAGCAGGATCATCGCGAGGCTGTCCATGACGCAGCCCAGCAGGATGTAGATCGCGAGGATCGCGGCCATCACCAGCATCGGCGTGAAGCCCTGCGCCTTCACCCACGCGGCGAGCTCCACCGGCATCTGCGAGAGCGCCAGCGCGGTATTGAGCATGTCGGCACCCAGGAGCACCAGGAAGATCATCGCCGTCGCCTGGGCCGTGCCGAGCAGGCTCGCGACGAGTCCCTCCCGGCGCATGCCGCCGAGGGCCGCGAGCAAGCCGCACGCGGCGGCACCGATGGCCGCCGCCTCGGTGGGGTTCGCCCACCCGCCATAGATGCCCACGATCACCACCACGAACACCAGCGCGACGGGTGCCACGCTCACGAGGGTGCGCAGCCGCTCGGGCCAGGCCGTTCGGGCGCCCGCGGGGCCCGCGCGGGGATCGCGCGTCACCACGACGTGCACCACCAGCATGTACCCCAACATGGCGATGAGGCCCGGCACCACCGCGGCCACGAAGAGCTTGCCGATCGACTCCTGCGTGAGGATGGCGTAGATGACCAGGGGCACCGAGGGCGGGATCATGATGCCCAGCGTGCCGCCGGCCGCGAGCGCCCCGGTAGCGAGCCGCCCCGAGTATCCATAGCGCCTGAGCTCGGGCAAGGCGACCTGCCCCATGGTCGCCGCGGTCGCGAGCGACGAGCCGCAGATGGCGCCGAAGCCCGCGCAGGCGCCGATCGCGGCCATCGCCACGCCGCCCTTGAGGTGCCCGATGAACGCCGACACGAAACGAAAGAGCCTGGCGCTCAAGCCCCCGTGCGTGGCGAACTGGCCCATGAGGAGGAACATCGGGATCACGACCAGGTCGTAATTGGAAAGGCGCGCATAGGCCACGTTCTTGAGGACGCCGAGGATCGGCGCGAGCGCGCCCCCCGTGAGCGTGAAATACGCCGCGGTCCCCGCGGCGAACATCGCCGCCCCGATCGGCACGCGCAAGGCGAGCATCAGCATCAGCGCGGCGAAGATCACCCCGCCGATCGCGATCCCGCTCAACGGCGCGCGGCCCGCAGGTGATGCCACGCCATGTAGAAACCCGCGCACGCCATCAGCGCGAAGCCCGGCACCATGAGGACCTGCGCGACCCACACCGGCCACCCGAGGATGACGCTCGTCTCATGGGCCTCGCGCACGGAAAGCGCCCCGGCGAGCGAGCGCCACGCGAGGACCGCGCCGATGAGGCCGTACAGGAGCGAACCCACCGAATCCAGCCCATGGATCGCGCGCCCGGGAAGCCGCGAGGTGAAGAAATCCACCTTCACGTCGCCGCCCATGAGGTGGCAGTAGGCGAAGAAGCACGCGCACGCGAACGCCGCGGTCATCTGCAGCACCTCGACGTCGCCGGGAACCGGCATCGAGAAGAGCTTGCGCCCCACGATGCTCGCGACACTCATCGCCACGAGAAGGACGAAGACGGCGCCGCCCGCGAGCGCGAGGAGCCGGCTCGCCGCGAGAAGCCGGCGTCCCAGCGGACCGAGCTCGGGCATCAACGCCCGCCGGAGTGCTTCGCGATGAGCGACCTGGCGGTGGCGAGGAGCTGGGCGCCGTTCGCGCCCTTCGCGTCCATGTCGGCCACCCACTGGTCGGAAACGGCCTGTCCCACCTTCTTCCACCCCTGCAGCTCGGCCTTGCCGATCACGTTGGTGGTGTTCTTCGCCGTGAGCTTCCTGCCCTCGGCATCCGACGCGATGAACACCTTGCCGATCTGCCCCGAGAGCGCCTGGCCGCTGTTCGCGTCGATCACCTTCTTCAGCTCCGGCGGCAGGCTCGCGTACCTGTCCTTGTTCATCACGAACATGAAGGTCGCGGTATAGAACGCCGGCTCGGAAGGATCGGTCTCCGAATGGAACTTCGCGATGTCCTGGATCTTCACCGACGGCACCACCTCGTACGGCACCACCGCGCCGTCGATCACGCCCTTGGCGAGCGCCTCGCTCACCTGCGGCACCGGCATCGCGACCGGCGTGGCCCCGAGCGCGGCGAGGAAGCGATTGGTCTGCCGCGTCGGCGCGCGGACCTTCATTCCCTTGAGGTCGGCCATCGTCCGGATGGGCTTCCCGCGCATGTGGAAGACGCCGGGGCCGTGCACGTGGAAGGCGATCGGATGCACGTCCTTGAACTCCGCGGCGGCGTCCTGCTGCACGTAGTCCCACAGCGCCTTGCTGGTGGCCTCGGCGTCCACCATCATGAAGGGCAGCTCGAACGCCTCGATGGTGGGGAAGCGGCCCGCGGTGTACCCCGGCAGCGACCAGATCACGTCCACCGCGCCATCCTTCACCTGGTCGTAGAGCTGGCCAGGCGTCCCGCCCAGCTGCATCGAGGGATAGACCTGGCATTTCAGGCGGCCGTTCGACTCCTTCGCGATCTTGTCGCACCAGGGCTGGATGAAGCGGCTGTTGGCGTACGAGCCCGCGGGCAGGAAGTGGTGGACCTTGAGCGTGATTTCCTGGGGCCACGCGGTCGTCGCGGCGAGCGCCACGGCGATCGCCAGACCGATCCTTCGCATCACTCCTCCGCTATCTCGTTGGGTTGCCAGTGGGAGAGTTTAACGGTGACAGCGTGAAGGGATACACGATCGCCCCGTCCGGTCCCGCGCTCGCGGCCGGCGCGGCCGCGTGGCGTGGCCGATGGTGAAGAAGGGCGTCATGGGACGGGGCGCCGCCGCTGCTCCTGCTCCTTGCGCACGCTGATGTCGGAATTGGTGCCGTTCATGCGCAGCGCCTTCCCGTCCGGCGAGCGCCGCATGACCTGGCCCCGCGAGCGGATCCAGAGCCAGGTGCCGTCCGCGCGCCGCACTCTGTGTTCCACGTCGTAGTGGTCGGCATCCCCGCGCAGCAGGCGCTGCGTCGCTTCCTGGATGATGGCGTGCTCCTCCTCCGGCACGCGCTCCAGGAGCTTGACCGCGGTGGTGCGCGTCTCGCCCGGGGGATCGCCCAGCATCCGCGCCCACTCGGGCGAGAGGATCACGGTGCCGTGCTCGAGGTCGAGCTCCCACATGGCGAGCCGGGAGCCCTCGAGGGCGAACGCCAGCCGCTCGCGCTCCGCCTCGATCGTGTCCATGGCGTTGTGCAGCTCCGCGGTGCGCTCGTCGATGCGCGCCTGCAGCATGTCCTCCTTCACGGCGAGCTGGGTCGCCATCGAGCGCAGCGCCGCGGAAAGGCGCCCCAGCTCCGACGAGCCCGGGATCTCCGGGAACGTCACGTCGCGATCGCCCTTGCCGATCCGGTCCGCGGTCGCGGCCCACTGCTCGAGGGGCCGCGCGAGGCCGCGCGCGAGGAAGTAGCCCAGGAGGGACACGAGCAGCACGCCGCACAGCGCCGCCATCGTGAGCACGCGCCTCAGGTTCTCGACCCTCGCGAACGCGTCGTCGCTCGCCTGGCGCGCGATCACCTTCCAGCCGAGCCCCTTGTACGTCCGCTCGCCGCGCGAGAGGCTGGACGCGGCCACGTAGTCGCGGCCGTCGATCCAGCGTCCGCGCGTGAAGCCGTCGGCCCGCGGCGTGCCGCCGACCGTCGGCGGCAGCGTGAGGCCCTCGAGGTCGCGCGGCCCCAGCAGCACCTTGCCCGAGGCGTTGGTGACGATGAGGTCCACCCGCCCCGTCGCACCGCTCGCCGCGAGCACATGCGCGGCCAGCGCGCGCGCCCAATCCCAGCCCACGTGCGCGCCCACGATGCCGATCGTCGCCCCGCTCTCCATCACCGGGAACGCGATGTCCACGAATCGCAGCGGCTCGCGGGCCTCGGGCGCGAGGAGCCTCTGCAGCAACACGGCCTCGTGGACGTCGCCGAGGAACCCGACGCCCTTCGATGCTTCGATCCACCACGGGCGCTGGGACACGTCGGCCCCCTCGAGCAGGCCGCCGGTCGCCGCGACCACCCGGCCGCTCGTATCGGCAAAGCCGATCCAGGAAAATTCGGGATAGCCCGCCTTGCGCCGCTCGAGCTGCGTGCGCAGCGACGCCGGACCCTCCTTCAGGGCGCGCGCGGCTTCCAGCTCGGAGAGGATGCGCATGTCCTCCTCGCGCTCGTACATGCCGGCGTCGAGGCGGTCGCGCAGCCCGATGGCGATGTGGTTGAGGCGCGTCGCCGCCTGCTCGCGCGCGGCCGAGAGGCTCAGCATGTAGACCGTCACCGCGATCGCGCCGATCAGCGCGAGCGACGCGACGGCGAACGCCAGGGCGAGGCGGGCACGCAGGCTCATGGCGGGACGATGAGGAGCGCGGCTTCCTCGATCGTGGTCACCAGCCGGTCGCAGTTGAGGGTCTCCGCGCCCCGGCCCTCGTTGTAGCCGTACGGGACGCACCACACGGGACAGCCCGCCGCGCGGGCGGCGAGCACGTCGTTGTCGGAATCGCCGAGCATCAGGGTATCGACGGGCCGCGTCCCCATCTCGCGGCACGCGGCTTCCAGCATGTCGCCCTGCGGCTTGCGGGCAATGCCGTCATCCCCGGCGACGAGCGCCTTGAAGAACGTCTTCACGTGCGCGCGCTCGAGCAGCATTTCGGTGAAGAACCGCGGCTTGTTGGTCACCACGCCCATTGGGATGCCCGCGCGCGCCAGGTGATTGAGGCCCGCCATCGCGCCCGGAAACAGCCGCGCGTCGGTGCCCACCGTCGTCGCGTAGTGCGCCTCGAATCGCTCGACCGCGCGGTCCACCTGGATCAGGGCCCCGCCCTCGGCGAGACCCAGCGCGCGCTCGACCAGCGATCGCACGCCGCGCCCGATGAGCGCCGTGACCTTCGGCGCATCGAGGGGTGCGAGGCCCAGCTCCTCGAGCGTGCGGTTCATCGCGGTCACGATCTCGCCCGCCGTGTCG
>Ga0207703_10001283_pt1 | contig 23294 bp, 19 predicted proteins | sample KBSSwiS12_FD_184304 | JGI IMG/M metagenome (GOLD analysis project Ga0207703, IMG submission 184304) | Switchgrass rhizosphere microbial communities from Kellogg Biological Station, Michigan, USA - KBS Switchgrass S1-2 (SPAdes) (version 2) | ecosystem: Host-associated > Plants > Roots >...
CCGCGGCCAGCGCGGCGCTGGTCGCCAATGCCCGGGGCGCCGACCTGCTCGTGCATGAAGGGCTGCAGCCGGATCTCGTCAGGCTCATGACCAGCGCGCTGATCGCGCAACACCAGGCCGGCACGGCGCAGATCACCCGCGACATCCTAACCTATCACACCGCGCCCGACGTCGCCGCGCGCGAGGCGCAGGCGGCCGGCGTGCATTATCTCGTGTTCAGCCATATCCTGCCGCCGCTGCCGTTCCGCAGCGGCTATCCGGCCTTTCTCGGCAAGGCACGACGCCATTTCGACGGGCCGATCATCGTCGGCGAGGACGGCATGATCTTCAGCCTGCCCGTTGGCAGCAAGGGCATGACGTTCGACCGGTTGCCGGTTGACTAATCCCTCTCCCATCTGGGAGCATCGGGTCGATCATGCCCCCGGCATGATCTGAACAGCGCGGGGCGCTGTTCACCCGATGCTGGAGGGAGCCACGCAGCGGCGGAAGGGTGAGGGTCGAACCTCACCATCGTCACCGATCTGCCCTCACCCCGCGCTGCTTACGCAGCTTGCCCCTGCCAAGGGGCCCACAAGGGGAGAAGCAGATATTCTGACACCGCGCCGTGGCAGTGCTTGCACTGCGGCCCGCAACCGCATGGGGACCTCGCTGACCCCTCCTTCGTAGCTGGCAAGATCGCGTTTACAGCAGGCGCCACGACGTCGCGGTGTAACCGATGGTGGCGCCTTGCAGGATTTGGGTATCGTTGAGGAGCCATGCGACATAATTGCCGGTGGCGTCTTCGAACACAAGGTCGGCCTTGCCGTCGTGATTGATGTCGATAATCTTGGCGAGGCTGTAGCTGCCGCCGGGATTGCCGATGTTGCCGCCGCCGATGACCGCGATACCGTTGAGATCCCAGCTGGAATAGAGTCCCGAGGCGTTCTGGAACATTATGTCGGCCTTGCCGTCGCCATTGAAGTCGGCCAGCCCTTTAAAGCTCCAACCGGCGCCGGGATTGCCGATACTGCCCCCGCCGCCGATGATCGTGATGTCGTTGAGCAGCCAAGAGGCGTAATTGCCGCTGGCATCCTTGAACAGGATATCCGCCTTGCCGTCGCCGTTCATGTCGCCGACCGCGACGAAGGTGTAGCCGGTCGCCGCACCGATGGTCCCGCCGCCGATGATCGCCGTACCGTTCAGGTCCCAGGTGGCGTAGGTGCCGTTGGCGTTCTGGAACAGGATGTCAGCCTTGCCGTCACCGTTGAAATCGCCAACGCCCTTGTAGGTATAGGCGCCACCGGCATTGCCGATATCCCCTCCGCCGATCAGATGGAGACCGTCCGATCTCCAGATCGCCAGCCTGCCGTCCGTGTGCTGGAACAGTATGTCGCTCTCGCCCGTACCGACAAAATCCGCGACCGCTTTCGCGGTCCAGCCAGCCCCGGGATTGCCCAAGGTGCCGCCCCCGAGATTGCTCCCCCCATTCACCTGCCAGGTCGCCACCGTGCCGTCGCTGTTCTGGAATACCAAAGTGGCACGGCCGTTGTTCACGGCATATTGCGTGCGGTTGTCGGCCCGATCGTAGACGATCCGCACCCCAAACCCGTCATTGATACCGCCTGTCCTTGTGGAGCCAACCAGTCGCCCCAGCGTGTCATAGCTGTAGGTCGTCGTTTCCTGCGCCTCAGCCGGCATCGTAGCCAGGAGCACCGCGGCGCATATCAGCAGTCCCGGCCACCTTGATCCATGTCTTGTCGAAACGCGCATGCGCCGCTCCCGATGGCATTGGTTTGTATCAAATACTCCAGGTAGCCGTTCGTACCTAGAAAGATGAGATTCGGCGGTAGATGACGCAAATGTTAATTAAGTGGAGCGTCACCGGAACCCTAGGTTATCACAGCTATTCCGAACCATTACTATTTCTCTTTTTTAGCACGAGTAACGATATGGCAGCAGGAATATAAAGTAAGATCGATATTTGCTTCGGTGTCATGCCAAGAAAATAAACATTAAAATAATAATGATTAGCCTCACCAATTAATAGTATAATTAACATTAAAAAACAAATTACTCTCATATGTTTTGGCAATACCATACTTCACCTCGGGCATCGGACTTGGGAGGGAGAAAGCCAATCCGAAAAATTCGTTAGCGCCCCTAGAACGTTTCCAGCAACAGTATTACGCGCCGCCTCCCCCGCCCTACCCCAAACAGTCCCGCGATAACCAGCAGTCAGAGCTTTAAAAAATCTGCTGATAAGGACACCCGAGCCAAGAGATACCGTTCCAGCAACAGCGTTGTGCCAGCCGCCGCCGCCTAGCCCCTGCAAAACCCCACCGCTCACCTGCAGAACGCCCGCGATTTCGCCCACGGCACCTCCCGCCGCTATCATTCCGGCAGGTATCGGAAGGAGTTCCTCCTGACCCGACGCCGCTACAACAAGGCCTGTGCCTATGCCGAGCTTGGTCATACCCCAGGAGATATCTCCAATGTCACCGGATATGAACTCTATCCCGTTTCCGATTTCGCAAAAGCTGTATTTTGGCTTCGGAGTTGCCGCCCAACTTGTCCGCAGGGGCGGGGCTCTATACAAGGCATTCAATGCGGCCAGGCCGCCCAATATCGAGCCAGAATTGTCGACCGGACCATAGCCCGGGCCTGAGTTGCTATCTGGTGGTGGCGGACCCGACCCGCCGGGTAACCAGAAGCTGACGTCGCCATAACAATACTTGCAATCAGTCAATCCGCTCGGATCGACGCCATTGATCGGATCACCATCGGCATAGTTATACCAGTTCATTCCATCGCCATAGCCGATCGGGTCGGTCTGCATGAACCGACCGAGCGAAGGAGAGTAAATGCGCGCCTTGTAATAGGCCAACCCCAGTTCGGAGAGCCATGCTTGCCCCGTGTATTGGAACCGACCGACATTGGTGGAGGCGGGAATGCCGTACTCTTCATAGCTGTTCCTGGCGGTGGTCGCGCCGGATGCGTTGGTCCGGGCAACAATCGTTCCACGCTCGTCCGCGACCAAATAGGTTTTGGCGCCTGAAGCGTCATATTCGACTAGCGGTTCGTCCGCGTCGGGACCGAACACATAACGCTTGATGATCGCGCCTGACGGATTGGCAATTTCGGCGGCAATCTGCCCGCCATCGTACATGAATCGCGTCGAGGCGCTGGCGTCATACTCCGTCAGCCGACCCGCCGGATCATAGTAGAGCGAAATTCCGCCCGTCATGCTCTTGAGCAAATTCTCCGACGTATAGCCATATGTCAACGTGCCCGAGGTCGTCGCGGAACTCGTCAGGTTACCGCGCACGTCATAACCAAAGGTTGTGCCGCTCGCACTGGTATATTGGTTCAGTCCATTGGCCGCATAGGGTCGAATCAAGCTGACATAGCCGGTGAACGCGTAGCTGGCGTTCGACCGCGCTGCCGAGGTGATCTGTCCCGATGGATTGTAGCCGAACGTGACATTCTGATCGTCCGTCGTCCCGGCGAGGTCGTTAAGCAACCCCCCTAGCCGTGATGCCGAATCATAGCTGTATGTTGTGGCCACGCCGTTACCACGTGTGAGTGTCCTCCGACGCCCGAGATCGTCATATGTGAACGTCGCCAGAACGGTCGAGCCGTTTTCCTTGATCGCGATCAGCTGACTGGCGCTGTCATAGTCGTAGGTTATGTAGAACGGGTCCTGCCACGTCGTTCGCTTGCGATTGCCTGCCGCATCATATTGATAGCTCAGCGAGCCGAACGGTTGTGTCTCGCTCGTCATCCGTCCCAGTGCATCCCAGGCATAGGACAGAGTGGTGGTACCTTGCGTCGCAGTCAACAGATGACCGGTCAGATCATAACCATAGCTTGTTCCAGCCTCGCCGTTGGGAAGCGTCTTGCTCGTCACCCGGTTGAGGCCGTCATACCCGTAGCCGATCGTCGTCCCATCCCGCAGCCTTCGGCTGGTGACGTTGCCGTTAGGGTCGTAGCCCAATTGTTCATAGGTCGAGTTGCCACCGCCCGTCGGATCAGGGAATCGGGTGATCGACAGCTGGTCATAGCCGTCATATTCATAGTTCGTCACATTGCCGTTGGCGTCCGTCAGCGTCTGCACAAGACCATCGGGCGTGTGGGTATAGTGGATTTCACTGCGGACCAGCGGCGTGCCGATACCGGAATACACCGTGCTGGGGAGGCCGGCATTTTCATAATCGACTTTCGTGATCCTGTCGCTCGTGGCCGAGGTGCTCTGGGTGCAAGCTGAGGGCAAAGCGCCATAGACCGAGACGGTCATTCTGACCGCGGTACATTGCAGCCGCCCGGCGCCATCATAGCCATATTGCGTGAGGGCGGTATCGACACTGCCATCATTCAAGCGGTCAGTCGTCTTGCGGTTGGCCGAATCATAGGTGGAGAACAGATATTGCAGCGGGGTGAAGGTGCCGCCGGCGTTGACTGTGCGATGGTCTTTGAATCGATCAAACCGGTCGCCGCATAATGCTGGTTGATCGCACGGCGCTGGCGCGGTCCCGCGCCGTCCGGGTCAGGGCCTACGACCGACGTCAATTCGCGGTTTGCATTGTAGGTGCTGGTGGTCGCGGCCAGATTGGGATCGGTCACCGTTGTTGGGTTTCCGATTGCATCGTACGCATAGGACGTGGTCGCGCTGGGCGCTCCCGTGCCGGACGCCGTCGTGGTCGATTGCAAGAGCAAATTTGTCGCTGTCGGACCATTATAATAAGCTAGGGACGTCACCACTTGATTGGCGGCCGAACACGGCCAGGCTCCAGCGACGCAGGTCGTGGCGCCGCTCGGCATTGTTACCGTGTCTGGCGATGCGACGACGCTTCCCGCTGCATTCTTGAACCACGCCTGTGACGCCACATAGGAAAAATGCACTTCGGGTCGAACTGCGTTCGTCGTCGGGACGGGCGCCTGGACGTAATCCAGCGTTCCGTTGGCATTGTAATAGTAATTGGTGACGTTATTATTGGCATCGGTGGTGGTGATGGGCTTGTTGCAGGTCGCCAGATTGGTGCAAGTCTCGGGGTATGTGGCGTATGTATAAATAGGTGCAGATCCGTCCTTTTTTCGTTTCACCGTCATAGTTTTGTTTCCGCGGCTATCCATTACCCACGCAACGGTCCCGTAACCACCTGCATTATTCTCCGGCAGATTATATCCGTTCAGCCTTAAGAATCCATCATATCCGTATTTTATCACATTATTATTTTCATCCTTCACCGACATCAACAAACTATGATTGTAAACCACTGCCACACGCGGGGTCGGAATCGATGGTGTCGTTATGGATACATTCACCGTAGAGTCGGGATTGAGGCGCGCAGCGCCGGCAGGGTGAGGGCGGGACAGCAGCATGGGTCCACTGCCCTCACCCCGCGCTGCTTACGCAGCTTGCCCCTCTCCCAATGGGAGAGGGGAAGAAACTCAGGCCGCCACCTCGATCTGCCTGCGCTTCAGCCCCGCTTTCTCCAACCGCCAGACGAACTGGTCGAAGCGGTCCTGGCCGAAGAACGGCTCGCCATCAAACACCATCAGCGGCACGCCATAATGGCCGCCGACGCGCTGCGCCGCCTGGTTGTCCGCAACCGCGTCGCGATAATGGCCATCGTCCCGCGTGATCGCGGCGTCCAACGCCGCCAGATCCAGCCCGGCACGCGCCGTGGCCTGCGCAAGATGGTCCCCGAGATGCCAGTCGCTCACCGTTCCGCTCCAGATCAATCGGCTTACCTCATCGAGGAGGGCGAGGCCCCTGCCCCGTTCGGCCGCCGCGACACCGAGATGGGTCAGGCGGTGAATATAGGGCTGCTCCGCGGGATAGGTTCGTGTGGCGAAGTCCATCACCACCGGGTCGGGCTGCGCCCAGCGGAACGGCAGGCCGACGAACTCGGCGCTGCGCGCGATGTCGCGCATGAAATAGCTCAGCCATAGCGGGTCGTTGTTGGCGAAGAAGTCGGGCTGGCGCACCGCGATCGGATAGACCGGGCGGACCTGGGCGCGGACGTCGTAGATCCGCTCCAGCGCGACGAGCCGCGGCGTCACCAGATAGGAATAGGGCGAACGGAACGACCAATAGAGATCATAGGCCAGCGTCATGTGACGAGTGCCTTGGTGCGGATGTTGCGCTGGCCGGCCAGGCCGGCAATGCGGTGCTTCTCGGGGCCGGGCAACATGGCGTTGACGACGTTCATGCCGGCACCGCCTCACCCGCACGGATGAAATCGTCGATCAGCGCAACCAACTCGTCCGGCGCGTCCTCCTGCAGGAAGTGCCCCCCGCCCGCGATGATGCGGTGCGGCTGGCCCCGCGCGCCCAGCACGCGCTCGATAAAGGCCTTCTCGCCCCCGCGCGTCACGGCATCATGGTCGCCGAATGCGGTCAGCACCGGCTTGTCGAAGCGTTCGAGTACCTCCCACGCGGCGCGGTTCTCGGCGACAGACGCATGCTCCGGCGTGACCGGCACGAGGGTGGGAAATTGCCGCGCGCCCTGCTTGTACGTCTCGTCGGGAAAGGGCGCGTCATAGGCGGCGATCTCGGCCGCGCTCAGGTCGCGGGTCGTGCCGCCATTGACGATGACGCCGACCGGGAAGTTCGGCACATTCTGGCTGAAGGCGAGCCAGGCGTTGAACCCGTCCGACGAACCCGTGCCGACCGGCAGGCCGGTATTGGCGATCACCAGCCGCGCAAAGCGCTCCGGAAACGCGGCGACCAGCCGCAGCCCGATCAGGCCGCCCCAGTCCTGGCAGAACAGCGTGATATGGTTGAGGTCGAGCGCGGTGAGCCAGTCGCTCATCCAGGCGACATGGCGCTCATAGCTATAGTCCGCCCGCGCCGCCGGCTTGTCGGACTTGCCGAATCCGATCAGGTCCGGCGCGATCACGCGGTGCCCGCGCGCCACCAGCGCCGGCACGAACTTGCGGTAGAGATAGGACCAGCTCGGCTCACCGTGCATCAGCAGCACCGGCGGCGCGTCGCGCGGCCCTTCGTCGACATAATGGATGCGCAGCTCGGTGCCGTCGGCGTCGGTCACGCTGAGATAGTGCGGGGCAAAGGGATAATCGGCCAGCTCGGCGAAACGCGCGTCCGGGGTTCGCAATACCTGCACCGTCACTCTCCCGAACCGCGCTATATTGGCATAAATAGTGCCATAATAGCCATGCTCGGTCAATGTCACGACGATACCGCGCGCACCGCGATCGGCCGCGCGGCGAGACGAGGATGCTTCAGCGCGCCGAGGTGACCGCGTGCTTGTTCTCGCGGCGGCGCCCGACCATCAGCCCGCGCTCGAGCCGCGCGCACAGCGCGGCGTAATAATCCGACAGGAACTCGTAGTCATAGCCATCGTCGGGCAGCCCGGCCTTGTTGCGGATCGACCAGGCGACCGTCGCGATGGCATCCTCGCGCCCGCCGCGCAGCACATCCTCCAGCGTCTGCAGTTCGTACACGCCGTACAGGTCGAGCGCGGCGTCGGGGAATATGCGGCGCTGGCGCTCGACCGGCGCGACCAGGTCGGCACCGAGCTTGGCGACGTCGCTGCGCACCACCCAGGTGCCGGCCAGCATATCGCCGATCCGCAACCGGTCGCGGTTGAACAGCGGAAAGAACAGGAAGATGCCGCTCCACGCCAGGGAGAAGATCACCAGAAACGCATCGGCCGTGCCGGCCGCGGTCTGCTGCACCAGGAAGGACAGCGGCAGGATCACCTCGATCTCGCGCATCGCGTTGCGTGCGATCACCGCGCCGCCGGTCAGCCGCGCGCCGTCGCGCGCCACGACGCGCAGGCCCATCGCGCGCTTGCCTGGCGTCGCGCCGCGCCCGCCCATTTCGAACAGCGTGAACCAGCCGTTGCGCAACACGAAGAAGCCGAGCAGCCACACGATGGCGAGCAGGCCCGATTGCGACGCGACGGCAAGCACGGCGATGATGATCGTCGCGACGACGAGGATGGCGATGATGATCATCGCATCGATCATGAACGCCGCCGCCCGTGCCCCGCCGCTGCCCAGTTCCAGCCGAAGATCGACCCCTTCGGGCGTGACGAAGCCGCGCCGCAGCGAGGCCGGCACCTTCGGCGTGTCGCGGTTGCGCCTAAACCAGGCCATCACGCTTCCTCGGCAGGTAGAAATAGACCAGCCAGCCGGCCAGCATGGTCAGCCCGATGGCGAAACGCGTCGTGGTATCGTCGATCAGCTGGCGGCCAATCCCTTCCAGCATGCCCGCGACCATCAGCATCACCACCGTTCCGGCCATGGCGACCGCCGCCGACCGCCCGGCACGCATCGCCGAATCGCCGCGCGACTGGCGCCCGGGAAAGGCGATCGCCGTGCCGATGCGCATGCCCGCCGCACCCGCCAGGATGATCGCGAACAACTCGGTCGAGCCATGGATGATGATCCATCCGGCGAAGTCCACCCCCAGCCCGCGATTGACGAACACCGCCATCAGCGCGCCGAGCGACAGCCCGTTATAGAGGATCAGCAACACCGTCGGGACGGCAAAGGCAAAGCCCAGCGCAAAGGCGAAGATCGCGATCTGGGCATTGTGGGTGAACAGAAAGGCGGCGAACACGCTCAACGCATTCTCCTGCCCCTCATGGTGCTTCATCGCCCCGTGGAGCGTGTCGCGCAGCGCCTGGGCGGAGGCCGAGGGGTCGCGACCCTCCGCCATGCCGCCGGGCATCAGCATGTAGAAGCTCTGCGGGTTGGCATGGACCATCAGATAGGCGGCCAGCGCGCCGGCGACGGTCAGCAGCAGCGCGACGATCGTCTCCTTCCACAGCGCCTGCACCGACAGCGGCCAGCCGCGCGCGAAGAAGCCGCCGATCTGCCGCCACGCGGTTGTCTGCACGCCGTAGATCTGGAAATAGGCGCGCGTGCATAGTTGCTCCAGATACCCGATCAAGGCGCGGTCGAGCGAGGTCTCCCGCGCCACCGACAGGGACGACAAGGTCGCGCGGTAGAGCAGCGGCAGTTCGAGCAGATCGTCGTCGCTCAGCGCACGGATCGAGCGCCGCTCCATGCGGGTGATGAGCTTGTCCAGCCGCTTCCACTCGGCTTCGTGCGCGGCGCGGAAGCGCGTCGCGTTGACGAGCACCGTTCCCGCATCGACGAACGGCATGGCGGCGTTCACAGCAGGTTCCTCCGCTTCAGGTCGACATAGCCGGCGACCAGCTGTTCGCCGACCTTGTCATGATCGCTTTCGATGACATGCACGCCGAGATGCTGCAGCCGCGTCAACGCCAGCCGCCGGTCGCGCAGCAAGGCGGCGGCGGTCACCGCGCGCGTCACGTCCTCGGGCGTCTCGGGCAGGCGATCGGCGATCGCCTCGACCTCCTCGTCGCGCAGCACCACCACGAGCAGCAGATGCTTCTCGACGATCCGCGCCGCCGCCCTGACCATGAAGTCCGCCGAGGTCAGGTCGGTGAACTCGGTGAACAGCACGATCATCGAGCGCCGCGTCAGCCGTGTCGCCAGCGTGGTCAGCGCGAAGGTGTAGTTGGTTTCCTCGGTCGAATAATCGATCGCCGCCGCCAGCCGCTGCAATTCGGCGAAGGCCGGCACGCCCGAGATCAGCCCGGAGGCGATGCGTGGCCGCGAGTCGAACGCGTTGAGCGCGACCCGGTCGCCGAGCTTCAACGCCACCCACGCCGTCAGCAGCATCGCCGACACCGCGCGATCGATGCGCGGCAGGCCACCGACCGGCTCCGACATCTGCCGCCCGGAATCGATCGCGAAGACGATCTGGTTGTTGCGCTCGGTGCGATATTCCTTGGCGTGGAGCTTCAGGTGCCGCGCCGACTGCTTCCAGTCGATCGCGCGGCGGTCCATGCCCGATCGGAACTCGACCAACGCATCGAAATCCGCGCCGTCGCCGCGATCGACCTGGGCGATCAGCCCGTTCACCGCGTGGCGCTGAAAGATCTGCGCGCCGCGTTCGCGCACCGGGCGCACGTCGGGGAGGATCGGGAAGCTGCCGTCGAGCGCGACCCGCTGCTGCTTCCACACCAGCCCGAGCGGCCCGCGCCAGCGCAACCACACCGCCTCGAGCCGCGCCATCCCGCGGCGCAGCGCGACCAGCGGCATCAGCGCGGCGCCCTGTCCGTTTTCGAGCGGGATCCACAGCCGGCCATCATCCTCCAGCCCGAGCAACGCGTTGCCGGCGACCGCGACCTGCGCCGCCGGCGGCGGCCCGCTTCCCCGGATATAGACGCTGATCTTGGCATCGACCGTCGCGCCGACGCTGGCGCTGCCCAGCGGCGCGAGCCGCGCCTCGCCGCGCCGCGCGCCGCTCAGCGCATCGACGATCGTCAGCAACAGCACCGCCACCGGCCAGGCCAGCCCGGCATACCAGCGCGCCGGCAGTATGACGCCGATCAGCAAGGCGACGGGTGCGCCCGCCGCCGCCGCCAGCACTGCCGAGCGCGTCGGATAGATCAACGCGGCGCCTCGATCGTCTCGATGATCGAGGTGACGACATCCTCGATCGCGCGCCCGTCGATCTCGGCCGCCGGCGACAGGATCAGGCGGTGACGCAGCAAGGCCGGCGCCAGTGCCTTCACATCGTCGGGGATGACGAAGTTGCGCCCGTCGATCGCCGCCCGCGCCCGCGCCGCGCCGGCCAGCATCGCGCCGGCGCGTGGGGAAGCGCCGCTTTCCAGGTCGGCGACGTTGCGCGTGCCGCGGATCAGGGACGCGATGTAGTCGATCACCTCGTCGACCAGCTTGACCGAGGCGACCGCCTCGACCGCCTCGCCGATCGACGTCGCGTCGGCGCGCTTGGCGACGCCCCATTCCTCGGGCGACATCGCCGCCTGGCGCGCGCCATGCGTGGCGATGATCTTCCGTTCCTCCTCGGCCGAGGGGTAGTCGACATTATGCTTGAACAGGAAGCGGTCGAGCTGCGCCTCGGGCAGCGGATAGACGCCCTGCTGCTCGATCGGGTTCTGCGTCGCGACCACCATGAAGCGGTCGCCGAGCGGCAGGCTCTCGCCGTCGATCGTCACCGTGCGTTCCTGCATCGCCTCGAGCAACGCCGCCTGGGTCTTGGGCGGCGTGCGGTTGATCTCGTCGGCCAGCAGCAGGTCAGTGAAGATCGGCCCGCGCGTCAGCGAGAAGGTCGAGGTCTGGAAGTTGAACAGGTTCGCGCCGATGATGTCGCCGGGCATCAGGTCGGGGGTAAACTGGATGCGCCCGAACTTCAGCCCGACAGCATGGGCGAAGCTGTTGGCGATCAGCGTCTTGGCCGTGCCCGGCGGGCCTTCGAGCAGGATGTGGCCGCCCGCGAACAGCGCGACCAGCATCATCTCGACGGTCGCCTCCTGCCCGACCACCGCCTTGCCGACCTCTTCGCGGATCGCGTCCGCCAGCGCCTTGACCTCTTCGACCGTCACGCATTCTTCTCCCATTGCCACCGGTGCAGCGCCTGCGCCGCGTCGAGTACTTCATGCCGGTCGCGCGCGGATCGCGCGGCTTCGGCCAGATCGGTGAACTTCGCGCCGCGCCCGAGCCGGTCGAGATAGGCGTCGATCGCGCCATCGCGCAGCCGCGCCGGCACGCCGAACACGATCGCCGCGCGCTCGCGCACGACGTCGGCATAGCGCCCGCCCAGAGCCCTTTCGCGCCGCGCGCGCCGCACCAGCGCGGCAGCATTGTCGATCAGCGCCGCCTTGCCGAACGCGATCGCGCGCTCGCGCCGTCGCGGGGCGCCGAACTGGCCGAACGCCTGCCAGCCGGCGAGGATCAACGCCGCGACGATCGCCAGCGTCATCGCCAGGAAAGGCGGCTGGAACATCAGCTTGAGCGGGTTCGGCGCGTGCCCGAGGCCGTTCAGCGTCACATCGAAATCGATCTCACCGGCATCTTCCGGGTTCATGTAATCGAGCATCGCGAGCGCGGCGCGCGCCTGATTGGCATCGACCAGGCCGCGGTTCGACAACAGGTCCGGGTCGGACAGGACCCAGAACTTGTCGGCCAGCCGGCCCAGCACGATACCGCCATGGCCGTCGGTGATGATCGGCACCACGCCCTTGCCGTTCATCACCTGCAGGGGCCGCGGCGCGTTGAGCGCGAAGTGCGGGGTCCACTCACCCTCGCTCGTCAGCGGCCGGCCGCCGCTGCGATATTGCCTTATCTTGAGGATATTGGCCGGCGCCAGCACGCCCTCGGGCTCGGACGTGGGGAGAAGGCCGATATACCGCACCCAGCCGGGGTGGGTCGGATCGGGTATCGTCATCCATTTCGGCAGGATCACCAGGGTCGGCTTGCCCTTGCGCGTGGTCAGCACGTCGCCCATCGGCGTCGCGGCGGCTTCCGGGGTCAGTACGACCAGCGCGTCGCCATCGAGCCGCTTGTCGTCGCGGATGATCACCGGGTTGCGTCCGGTGTCCTGCGCCAGCCGCACGATCCCGCTGAAGCCGATCGCCGCGTTCGACAGGGCATGGCCGCCGCCATTATTGCCCGAGCGCATATCCGGCGCATAGGCACCGAGCACCAGGGTCGCGGCAAAGCCGAGAATGCCGATCGCGAGCATGATCGCGACGGTGCGCGCGCGAAACGCCCCCGCCCCGCTCGTCGTGCCGCCGCTGGTGACGACGTCACTCATGCCCGCCACGTCCCCGGCAGGGCGAAATCGGCATAGGCGGCGCGCGCGCCGCTCCAGTCTTCCAGGCTCACCGGTCGCCCGCCGAACAGGCTGCGCTCGACCAGCCGCGCGATCCGCGCGAACAGGTCGCGCGCCGGCGCCGGCACCGCCTCCGCCGCGGCCAGTTCGCGGCTGGTCAGCGCCGGTCGCACCAGTCGCGGACGGCGCCGCGCAATGTCCTCGATCGAGCGGAACAGCAGGTGATGGACCGCCTCGGCATAACGACCCTCGGCGGCGAGCGTATCTGCCTCCTTGAGCCAGGCACGCACCGGCGCCGCGTCGGGCGCCCAGGCCTCCTCCTCGGGCTCGGCCGCGATGACCGCCGCCTTGCGCCGCCGCGGCAGGCGCCATTCGCCCTCGCGCAGCCGCACCACGATCACCCAGATCAGCATGGCCGCGAGGACCGCGAGCAACAGCCACAGCAACGCCTGCGCCACCGGTGCGGAGGGCATGTGCCGGCCGATCCAGGAAAAGAACCGCCCGACCGGTCCCTTGGCCAGCCATTCGAGGAAATTGATCAGCCAGCTCGGCGGCGGCGGCGGCGGTTTCACCGGCTGCATGGCGAACTGAATCGTCGGGTCGCCACGAAGCGCCTGATGCGCCGCAGCGAAACGATCGGCGGCGGTAGCCGCCTGATGCTCAGTTTCCCCGCTCACTTAGCCCCCGGTGACGCAAGCTGTCCCGATCCCAAGGGTTTAGAGCATGGCGTGAACGGTGCAACGGACAATTACGCTCGACTTGCCCCGTTTCGAGCGGCACGCTGCGACGATCGCGGCTGCGGGACGGGTGATGGCGTCGACACCAACAGACATTTCCTCCCATAGCTTTTCGGTGGGCCGCGTCTTTGCGCGCGGCGCCGGGGCCGTGTCCGCCAACCCGTTCGTGATCTTGCCGATCGCCTTTCTGTGTGGTGCGTTACTGAACAACGGAATCGCGCGACTGATGGCCCGGCTCACCTATACGCTGCTGATGGCATTCCCTTACCCTTATCCCGTTCTCTCGTTATGGTTCGTCAGCGTCGCACTAGGTACGTTTCTCGGCGTCGTGACCCAGGCGGCAGCGACGCGCGCGGTCGTCACCTATGCCTATGGCGAGCGTCCGACGCTCGGCGCGGCGCTCTTGTCGGGGCTGATCGTCTTCTTCCCGCTGCTCCTGCTTGCAATCGTCATATCGCTAGCAACGACGGTCGGCGTCGTGCTGTTGATCGCGCCTGGCTTGTTCCTGCTGGTCGCTTGCTCGGCGGCTGCTTCCGCACTGATCGAAGACCGTAGCGGCGTCATCGATGCGCTGTATCGCAGCTTCTACCTCACCAAGGGTGCCCGCTGGCGCATTCTGGGGATCGAGTTAATCCTGGTCGGGGTCGGCCTTGCCGCAACGGCGCTGATCACGACGATCGGTATGGCGCTGTTTCGAACGGCCGGTCCGGTCACAACCGGTTCTATTGCGGCTCGTTCCAACGCTGACGGTCCACACCGCCCTTTATGCCTTTGTCGCTGCGGTGAAGGCCTCCCTTTACGTCGAACTGCGGAACTGGAAGGACGGCCCACCGTCCGATCAACTTGCCGAGGTCTTCGCCTGATGCCGCTCTACGCTCTCAACGGAAAGCAACCTACCCTCGCCGCCGGCGCCTGGGTCGCGCCCAGCGCCGACCTGATCGGCGACGTGCGCCTCGCCGAGGATGCCAGTGTGTGGTTCGGCGCGGTGATCCGCGGCGACAATACGCCGATCATCGTCGGGCCGCGCAGCAACATCCAGGAAGGCGCGATGGGGCATAGCGATGCCGGCGTGCCGCTGACCATCGGCGCCGACTGCACCATCGGCCACCATGCCGTGCTGCACGGCTGCACGATCGAGGATCGCGTGCTGATCGGCATGGGCGCGATCATCCTCAACCGCGCGGTGATCGGCGCCGGCTCGATCGTCGGCGCCGGCGCGCTGGTCACCGAGGGCAAGACCTTCCCGCCCGGCAGCCTGATCGTCGGCAGCCCGGCCCGCGCCCTGCGCCAGCTGGAGGACGACGCCGACGCGATGCTGCTGCTGTCCGCCAGGAACTATGTGCAGAAAGCGCATGCCTGTGCGACCGGGCTGACCCGGGTCGGCTGACCGCCCGCCCAACATTTTCACCTGTTCCGCCTGCAAAAACAGGTGCGACATTTTTTTGCAGCGGCAGGAAGCGCACCAATTCCACTTTTACCGTTCTATATCAATATAATGATACAAGAACCCGAGTCCAACATAACAGGTGCGGAACAGGTCGACCCGCGCCTGCCAAGCAGGAGCGAGCAGGTCGGCGAGCAGGCGGGGCATTGCCCAACAATCGACGCTGCGCGACGATCTGTCGTGTCAACAATTTCAAAGAGCGAGCGCCATTGTGCCCGAGTTACCCGCGCTGTTGAATTGAGTCGTGCGAGGCGTTGTGGCGCGAGAGCGACAGGGACAACGATTTTGGGTTTTCGCCGATTGGTGAGGTGCCGGTGGACGTCATCGCGGCCGTGATCGAACGCGCGGACCACCAACTCTTATTTGGGGGATCGTCACCGATTTATGTCTGTCACCGGCCGATGTGAAGGATTACCGGGGGGAAGAAGCGATGAGGGGAAGAGGATGACCGTCGGGCGGGTTGCATCGCGTGGCGGTCGCATGGCCGGGCTGTTGGCGCTGGCGGCGTTGCTGCCCGGCGGCACGCGCGGCGCGACACCATCGCACGGCGACTGGGCCTATTATCACGCCGACCCCGGCGGTTCGCATTGTTCCCGGCTCGATCAGATCAACGAGCGCAACGTCACGCGGCTGGTGCCGGTGTGGCGGTTCGACGCCGGCAAAGGCGGGTTGCAGACGACACCGCTGGTGATCGGCGGCACGCTCTATGCCTATCGCACGGACCAGCAGATCATCGCGCTCGACGCCGCGACCGGCAAGGAACGCTGGACGTTCGATGCCGGGACGCCGAGCGGCCAGCCGGCACGCGGCCTGACATGGTGGAGCGATGGCCGGCAGCGAATCCTGTTCGCCGGTGTGAAGGACGCGCTCTATGCGCTCGACCCAGCAAGCGGACGACCGATCACAAGCTTCGGGGAGAAGGGCAAGGTCGACCTGGGCGCGGGGCTGAGCGATGACGGGCGGCGGCACAGTCTGTTCCTGACCTCCCCCGGGGTGATCTATCGCGACCTGATCATCGTCGGGTTCCGGACCAGCGAAACCAAGCCGGCCGCGCCCGGCGCCATTCGCGCCTATGATGTCCACAGCGGCACGTTGCGCTGGATCTTCCACACCATCCCCCGTCCGGGCCAGCCCGGTTATGCGACATGGCCCGATGGCGCGTGGAAGGAAGCGGGCGCGGCGAACGACTGGGCCGGCATGGCGGTGGACGTCGCGCGCGGCATCGTCTTTGCGCCGACCGGATCGGCGGCGGACGATTTCTACGGCGCCGATCGTGTGGGGAACAACCTCTATGCCAACAGCCTGCTCGCGCTGGACGCGGCGACGGGCAAGCTGCTGTGGCATTTCCAGGGCGTGCATCACGATGTGTGGGATCGGGATTTCGACAGCCCGCCGGTGCTGACGACGGTCCGGCGCGGCGGCCGGAACATCGACGCCGTCGCCCTGACCAGCAAGCAGGGCTTCGTGTTCGTGTTCGACCGGGTCACCGGCACGCCGCTCTTCCCGATCGAGGAGCGCCCGTTCGCCGCCAGTGTCGTGCCCGGCGAAGTCACCGCGCCGACGCAACCGATCCCGCTCGCCCCCGCTCCGTTCGCGCGACAGCGCCTGACCGCCGACATGCTGACCAGCCGGACGCCCGAGGCGCGGGCGTTCGCGGCCGCGGCCTTCGCGCGGATGTACAGCGGCGGCCCGTTCACGCCGCTACGCCTCGACCAGCAAACCGTCGTCCTGCCCGGCTTTGATGGCGGGGCGGAATGGGGCGGCGCGGCGGTCGATCCGCGCGCCATCATGTACGTCAACGCGAATGAAATGGCGTGGACCGGCGCGTTGGCCGCCGCCGCGACCGCGCCTCCGTCGAACCCGGGCAAGGGAATATACGACTCCAACTGCGCCATGTGTCACGGCGCCGACCGGACGGGCGCCCCGCCGGCCTTTCCCTCGCTGGTCGGCATTGCCGGCCGCATGAGCGGCCGTGACATCGCGGCGATCCTGGCGGCCGGGCGCGGCCGGATGCCCAGTTTCGACCTCGCGCCCGACACGCTGAAAGCGCTGGTCGATTTCCTGCTCGCCGGCGACGGCCCGGCGCCCGCCATCCGGTCGGATCGCCAGGAAATGCAGGGCGCCGCGTCACCACCGGACCATCGCCCGGCCTATCGCTTCACCGGCTATCGCAAATTCCTCGACCAGGACGGCTATCCGGCGATCAGCCCACCCTGGGGGACATTGAGCGCGATCGACCTCAACACCGGGCGTTATCTGTGGAAGGTCCCGCTGGGCGAGTATCCCGAACTGGCGGCGAAGGGGATGCGCGATACGGGCTCTGAAAATTATGGCGGCCCGATCGCGACCGCTGGCGGACTGCTGATCATCGGCGCGACCAATTTCGATCACACATTGCGCATCTTCGACCGGCGCACGGGCCACTTGCTGTGGCGGACCGACCTTCCCTTTTCGGGCAATGCGACGCCGGTCACCTATCTGGTCGGCGGCCGGCAGTTTATCGTGATCGCCACCAGCGGGGCGCGAAACCCCAAGGGGCCGCAAGGGTCCGCCTATGTCGCCTATGCGCTGCCGGACAAAGCCACGCCGCACTGATCGCGCCGCGCCGATGTCATCGCGGCGCGGCGACACGGCGCATCGGCGGCACGCCGAAGAAGGTCTTCGGAATGCCGGCGACCGAATGGGCAAAAGATTGGGGGTTATCGCACGTGTCACCGCTCCGCGGCGAAATAGCGCGTCGGGGGCATGCCGAAAAAGGCCTTGAAGTCGCGGATGAAGTGGCTCTGGTCGCAATAGCCGAGATCGAGGAAGTGGCGCAGCTCGGCATAGGGGCGCTGTTCCAGCGCGGCGAGCATGCGAGCGAGGCGGTGGCGGATCAGCAGCGCCTTGGGCGTGACGCCGAACAGGCGGCGACACAGGCGCTTCAGCTGCACCGGACTCAGCGCCAGTGCGGCGGCGAGCTGGCCGGCGGTGGTGATGTCGGGCTCGCGCAACAGGCGCTGCAGGCGGGCGGTGCGCTCACTCGCGGCGATGACCGGGGTGACGCCGAGCTGGCGCAGGAAATAGGTCTCATCGCGTCGCGGCCGGACGGCGAGCGGCGGAGACGAGGGAGCGAGATGGAGCGGGGTGCCGTGGCAATGGGCATGGGCCAGCATGCCGGGTGGCGGCAGCAGGCCCGTATCGGTCGTCGCTGTACGGGCTGATGCCATTGAAACCCCCGGTCACACCGCGAAACACGCTCGCGGACCGGGGAGTGCCGGGAGGAAGGATGTGGCGCATCATCCATTTGGGGGAGATGCCGGATAATGCCTTGGGAATCAGGGTTGTGGCAAAGGCTGCGTGCGGGACTCGGTTGCTGATTCGAGCGCCATCCCAAACCGTCATGCCGGACTTGTTCCGGCATCCACCATTCCGCAACCCCAACAGCCACTTCTCACGCGGCCCGGTGGTGTTCGAGCGAGCTTGTGTCCCCCGGACACAAGCTTGGCTTGCCGGGGGCAAGCCAAAGCGCGAACACGGAACAAGTCCGGGGTGACGGAAGGTATAAGATTACTCCGTTCGCCAGGAACCCCGCGGGATGCCCTGCGCGTAGAGCAAAGCCGTCAGGTCATTGTGGTCGACCCGCGCCGCGGCCGCCGCGGCGACGACCGGCTTGGCGTGATAGGCCACGCCCAATCCTGCCCGCCTGATCATCGCCAGGTCGTTGGCGCCGTCGCCGACCGCCATCGTCGCCTCGGGCGGAAGGTAGAGCGCGTCGGCGGCCTCGACGAGGGTGCGTTCCTTGGTGTCGGAACCGACGATCGGCTTGGTCACGGTGCCGGCGAGCTTGCCGCCGGCGATCTCGAGCACATTCGCGATCGCCTGGTCGAAGCCGATGCTGGCGGCAACCGGCCCGGCGAAGCGGGTGAAGCCGCCCGAGACGAGGATGGTGCGCGCGCCCTGCCCGCGCATCGTGCGGATCAGCTCGACCGCGCCGGACATGATGTGGACGCGCTCGGCGAGGCAGCGGGCGATGACGCCCTCATCGAGATCCTTCAACAGCGCGACGCGGGCATCGAGCGCGGATTCGAAGTCGAGCTCGCCGCGCATCGCCGCCTCGGTGACGGCGGCGATCTGCGGCTTGATGCCGGCATAATCGGCCAGTTCGTCGATGCATTCGACGGTGATCATGGTCGAATCCATGTCGGCGACGAGCAGCCGCTTCACCCTGCCCTCGGCCGGCTGGACCACCACATCCACGCCCTGGAAGGCGCCGTCGATGGCCCCCCGCGCGGCGGTCGGGTCTTCGCCGAACATGATGTCGGCGGCATAGTCCTCATCGATCCAGCCGAACGAGGCCGGCGCGCAGCCGGCCACGGCGAGCCGGTCGCGCGCCGCCGAAATATCGCCCAAAGCGAGATTGCCCGGTGCTATCAGCGTGGCGATGAACATGACTTCTCCCTTGCCCGCGACCTTGTTGTCGCGGGATTGAAAGCGAAAAACCGGTGCCCACTTTTTCGCATCCCGCTTTAGCGCTCATTGCAGGGCCGACCGCCAGCGGCAAGTCGGCTGTGGCGATTGAACTGGCCGAACGGGCTGGCGGCGTGGTGATCAATGCGGACTCGGCGCAGGTCTATGCCGATCTGCGCCTGTTGTCGGCGCGGCCCAGCGAGGCCGAGGAGGCGCGCGTGCCGCACCGGCTGTTCGGCTATATCGACGGGGCGGAAAGCTGCTCGGCGGCGCGCTGGGCGGCGGATGCGCGCGAGCAGATCGCCGCGGCACAGGCGGCCGGTCGGCTGCCGGTGCTGGTCGGCGGCACGGGGCTGTATCTGCGTACGCTGATCGACGGCATCGCGCCGGTGCCGGAAATCGACCCCGCGATCCGCGCCGCGGTGCGGGCGATGCCGGTGGCCGAGGCGCATCGCGCCTTGCGCGAGGCCGATCCGGCGGCGGCGGCGCGGCTGGCGCCCGCCGATACCACGCGGGTGGCGCGCGCGCTGGAGGTGGTGCGGTCGACCGGGCGGACGCTGGCGGCGTGGCACGGCGAACGGATCGGCGGCATCGGCGGATCGGTCAGGCTGGTGGCGACGGTGCTGCTGCCGGAGCGCGACTGGCTGCTGGCGCGGTGCGATGCGCGGCTCGCGGCGATGTTCGACGCGGGCGCGGTCGAGGAGGTGGCGCGGCTGCTGGCGCGCGACGACATCCCCCTCGCCGCCCCGATCCGCCGCGCGATCGGCGTGCCCGAGATCGCGGCGATGCTCGCCGGCACGATCAGCCGCGACGCGGCGCTGGCGGCGGCGCGGATCGCGACGCGGCAATATGCCAAGCGGCAATATACCTGGTTCCGCAACCAGCCGCCGGCCGCTTGGGCGCGCACCAGCGCGTCCGAAAAAAACGTTATCGTCAATGAAATTGAAATAAGATTGCGCAATTAGCGGTTGACGTGCATTTTTCATACAGCTAGCAGCGCGCTTCCTTTGGCGCTATTGCGATGCGGCAATTTTTTTGGGGACGAGACGTGGTGGCGGAAAAGAGCGGAGCCGATATCCTGGTCGAGGCGCTGTGCGATCTCGGCGTGGAGATCGTGTTCGGCTATCCGGGCGGCGCGGTGCTGCCGATCTATGACGCGATCTTCCGTTCGGGCCGCATCAAGCACATCCTGGTGCGCCACGAACAGGCCGCGACGCATGCCGCCGAGGGCTATGCCCGCTCGACCGGCAAGCCGGGTGTCGTTCTCGTCACCTCCGGTCCGGGCGCGACCAACGCGGTGACCGGGATCACCGATGCGTTGATGGATTCGATTCCAATGGTCGTGCTGACGGGCCAGGTCGCGACGCACCTGATCGGCAGCGATGCCTTTCAGGAAGCCGATACGGTCGGCATCACGCGGCATTGCTCGAAGCACAATTATCTGGTGAAGGACCCCGCCTCGCTCGGCCCGGTGCTGCACGAGGCCTTCCATATCGCCACCTCGGGCCGGCCGGGGCCGGTGGTGGTCGACATCCCCAAGGACGTGCAGGTCGCCACCGCGCGCTACACGAAGCCGGGACCGATCAAGCACAAGACCTATCGCCCGCAGATCAAGGCCGATCCGGCGGCGATCGAGGCGGCGGTCGACATGCTGGCGGCGGCCGAGCGGCCGATCCTCTATACCGGCGGAGGCATCATCAATTCAGGCCCGGCGGCGAGCATGCTGCTGCATGAGCTGGCACGGCTGACCGGCGCGCCGGTGACGTCGACGCTGATGGGCCTGGGCGCCTATCCCGCGTCCTCGCCGCAATGGCTCGGCATGCTGGGCATGCACGGCACCTACGAAGCCAATTTCGCGATGAATCAGGCCGACCTGATCGTCTGCCTCGGTGCGCGGTTTGACGACCGGGTGACGGGCCGGCTCGATGCGTTCAGCCCGCACAGCCGCAAGATCCATGTCGATATCGATCGCTCCTCGGTCAACAAGACGGTGCGCGTCGATCTGCCGGTGATCGCCGATGTCGGCCGTGCACTGGAAGACATGGTGCGGGTGTGGAAAAGCCGGCGCCATCCCAAGCCCGACCTCGCCGAATGGTGGGGGCGGATCGATGGCTGGCGCGCCAAGCGCAGCCTCGACTTCACCGACGGCAAGGACGAGATCATGCCGCAGCGCGCGATCAGGGCGCTGTGGGAGGCGACGCACAAGCGCAGCCCGATCATCACCACCGAGGTCGGCCAGCACCAGATGTGGGCGGCGCAGCATTTCCATTTCGAGGCGCCGAACAAGTGGCTCACCTCGGGCGGGCTGGGCACGATGGGTTACGGCCTGCCGGCGGCGATCGGCGCGCAGCTCGGAAACCCCAAGGCGCTGGTGATCGACATTGCCGGCGAAGCCTCGATCCAGATGAACATCCAGGAGCTGGCGACGGCGACGCAATACCGCCTGCCGGTCAAGATCTTCATCCTCAACAACCAGTATATGGGGATGGTCCGCCAGTGGCAGGAGCTGACCTATGGCGGGCGCTATGCCGAAAGCTATTCGGATTCGCTGCCCGATTTCGTCAAGCTGGGCGAAGCCTATGGCTGGAAGGGCCTGCTGATCGAGAAACCGGGCGAGCTCGATGACGGGATCGCCGCGATGCTCGACCATGACGGGCCGGTGATCGTCGATTGCCGCGTCGCCAAGCTCGCCAATTGCTTCCCGATGATCCCGAGCGGAGCGGCGCATACGGAAATGATGCTCCAGGCGGCCGAGGTCACCGGCGAAATGAACGATGAAGCCAAGGCACTGGTGTGATGGGCGGGAATTTCCAACCACCGTTCGCTTCGAGCGAAGTCGAGAAGCTCGACCGCCCCGCCTCGACCAGGTTTCTCGACTTCGCTCGAAACGAACGGAGTCTGTGATGCATATCAAGGAAGAAACAACCGAGCGGCACACGCTGTCGGTGATGGTCGACAACGAGCCGGGCATCCTCGCCCGGATCGCCGGCCTGTTCACCGCGCGCGGCTATAATATCGAGAGCCTGACGGTGTCCGATGTCACCGCCGACCATGCGGTGAGCCGGATCACCATCGTCACCTCGGCCTCGGCGCATGTCATGGAGCAGATATTGTCGCAGCTCGACCGGCTGGTGCCGGTGCATTCGGTGACCGACCTGACCGCGATCGGCGCGCATGTCGAGCGCGAGCTGGCGCTGGTTAAGGTGGCGGGCACCGGCGACCACCGGATCGAGGCGCTGCGGCTGGCCGATGTCTATCGCGCGCGCGTGGTCGACGCGACGACGTCGAGCTTCGTGTTCGAGGTGACCGGCGGGCGCGAGAAGATCGACACCTTCGTCACGCTGATGCGCGAGGTCGGCCTGATCGAGGTCGCGCGTACCGGCATCGTCGCCATCGCCCGGGGAAACGGGACGGTTTAATACTCACATCAAATGGTCCGTCATCCCGGCGAAAGCCGGGATCTCGCGGTTCGGGCGTGCCGCCCTTGTCCATGGGATGCCAGCTTTCGCTGGCATGACGATTTAGAGAAAGGGAGCTCAACATGCGTGTCTATTACGATCGCGACGCCGATCTGAATCTCATCACCGGCAAGAAGATCGCGATCATCGGTTACGGGTCGCAGGGCCACGCCCATGCGCAGAATCTGCGTGACAGCGGCGTGAAGGAAGTGGCGATCGCGCTGCGCGCCGGTTCGGCCACCGCGAAGAAGGCCGAGGGTGCCGGTTTCAAGGTGCTGACCAACAGCGAAGCCGCAGCCTGGGCCGACATCATCATGATCCTGGCGCCCGACGAGCATCAGGCGGCGATCTGGGACGCGGACCTGAAGGACAATATCAGGCCGGGCGCGGCGATCGCCTTCGCGCATGGCCTCAACGTGCATTTCGGGCTGATCGAGCCGCCCAAGGACATCGACGTGATGATGATCGCGCCGAAAGGCCCGGGCCACACGGTGCGCAGCGAGTACGTCAAGGGCGGCGGCGTGCCGTGCCTGATCGCGATCCACCAGGACGCCAGCGGCAATGCGCATGACGTCGCGCTGGCCTATG
>Ga0207703_10001285_pt1 | contig 23284 bp, 16 predicted proteins | sample KBSSwiS12_FD_184304 | JGI IMG/M metagenome (GOLD analysis project Ga0207703, IMG submission 184304) | Switchgrass rhizosphere microbial communities from Kellogg Biological Station, Michigan, USA - KBS Switchgrass S1-2 (SPAdes) (version 2) | ecosystem: Host-associated > Plants > Roots >...
CGACCGCGATCACCCCGTTGCGGAACCCGCCGATGACGGCGGCGGCGAGCGCCGGGACGATGAACAGCGTGTAGGAGACCGGGATCAGCGGGACCATCGGGGCGATCAGAACACCGGCGAGACCCGCCGCCGCCGAACTGATCATCCAGTTGCCGGCGGCGATCCGGTCCGGAGAGACACCGCTGAGATAGGCGCCCTTCTCGGTCTCAGCGGCCGCCCGGGTAGCAAGACCGAACCTCGTCCGCCGAAAGACCACCGCGAGCGCGAGCGCGAGAGCCAGGACGGTCAGGGCGAAATACACCCGGTCACTGGAGATGCTGAGCGAGCCCGCGGTCCACTGCCGGGACGGGAAAACCGGCGGCGCGGCGACCAGGGAGGTCCCCAGCTTCGCGGAGATCAGCGCGGTGATGACGAGGGACACGCCCAGCGCCGCGATGGCCTTCGCGACCGGCGGCGCGTTCCGCAACGGCCGGAAGATCAGCAGATGCAGGACGAGGCCAAGCAGCGCCGCGAACGCGACCGAGGCCAGCAACGCCGGCCACAGCGACAGTTTGCCGCCGATACCCACGGTGTCGGGCAGACCGGGGATCAGCATGATCAGTTTGCCGGCCCGCAGGTAGGAGTACTCGTACGCGGTGATCAGAGCGATGCTGCCGGTCGCGAAGTTGATGATGCCAGAACTGCGGTACGTGAGGGTGAGCGCGAGCGCCAGCGCGCCGAACACCGCTCCGTTCCCAAGTCCGAGTAACAGGAACTTGACGTGTTCAGTCATGGTCTCTCCGGGCGATCGTCCCAGGGCAAATGAGAGTGGTGCCGCGGGCCACGCCCGCGCATTGGATACTTATGGCCGGGACGTCGGCGGGATTATGCCGAGCGGTCGAGCAGACGCGCGGTCTCCCACTTCTCGGCGTAGGGCAGCACCTCGCGCTGGATGTAGGTGCGGACGGTGGCGCGCCACTCCTCGTCCACCGGTTCCATCAAGGCGCGCTCCATCGCCACCTCGTCCCGACGCCGGTTTGCGCCCTGACCGGGGCCGGCAACCTCCGTGGCCCGGTCATCACAGCAACTCGATGATGGTGGCGTTGGCCTGCCCGCCGCCCTCGCACATGGTCTGCAGACCGTACCGAATGCTCTTGCTACGCATGTGGTGCAGCATCGTCGTCATCAGCCTGGCGCCGGAACCGCCGAGCGGATGCCCGAGGGCGATCGCGCCGCCGTTCGGGTTCAGGCTCTTCTCGCTCGCCCCGATGTCGCGCAGCCAGGCCATCGGCACCGACGCGAAGGCCTCGTTGACCTCGAAGACACCGATCTCCTCCAGCCGCAGACCGGAGCGCCGGAGCGCCTTCTCGGTCGCCGGGATCGGAGCGGTGAGCATGATGACCGGGTCAGCGCCGGCGAGAACCGCCGTGTGGACGCGCGCCATCGGCTTCAGCCCGAGGGAACGTGCCTTCTCCGCGGACATGAACAGCAGGGCCGCCGCACCGTCGGAGATCTGGGACGCGTTACCGGCGTGGATAACGCCGTCCGCGCGGAACGCCGGCTTGATCTGGGCCAGCGTCTCGAGCGTCCCACCCCGCCGGACGCCCTGGTCGGTGTCCACCACGGCGCCGTCCCCGGTGTGGATGGGAAGGATCTCGTCAGCGAACGAGCCAGCGTCCTGAGCCGCCGCGGCCTTCTCGTGTGAGGCGAGGGCGAACTCGTCCAGCGCCCGCCGGTCGAAGCCCCAGCGCTCGGCGATCATCTCGGCGCCCGTCCCCTGGTCAGGATCGACGCCGTAGCGCTCCTGAAACTTCGGTCCGAAGGGGTTGCCGAGAATGGAACTGGCCGATCCCATCGGGACCCGCGACATCGATTCCACCCCACCGGCGACCGCGACGTCGTAGTGACCAGCGACGACGCCCGCGGCGACGAAGTGCACCGCCTGCTGGCTCGAGCCGCACTGCCGGTCGACGGTCACCCCGGTCACCGTCTCGGGCCACCCGGCCGACAGCGCCGCGGTACGGGCGATGTCTCCGGTCTGCTCGCCGACCTGCCCGACGCAGCCCCAGACCACGTCGTCCACCAGCGCCGGGTCGACACCGGCCCGGGTGACCAGCCCGTTCAGGACCTGGGCGGACAGGTCGGCGGGATGCAGACCGGAAAGAACACCATTGCGCTTGCCGACGGGCGAGCGGACGGCTTCGACGATGACGGCTTCAGGCACGGATTCTCTTCTCCTCGGCGCGGCCCGGCCGCCAAGGACCGGTGCGGGGACGCGAACATATGCTCTCGGAGGTCAGGTACCTCAGAGAGTGATCTTTCCTCGCAACAGGTAGTTGGCGATGGATCGGTACTGGATCTCGGTCGGACCCTCGCTGATCCGGCACACGCGTGCGACGTGCCAGCCGTTGATCATTTCTGCCTCGTTGCTGATACCGATGCCGCCGAAGATCTGCATCGACCGGTCGTACACCCGGTACATCGCTTCCGAGACGTAGGCGTGCGCCATGGCGATCTCGCCGCGCGCCGGCAGACCGGCGTCAAGCTTGGTGGCTAGGTCGAGCGACATCAGCTTCGCCGCGTGCAGCTCGATGCAGTTCTCCGCAAGCATGTTCTGCACGCTCTGGTGCTCGGCCAGGGTCTTGCCGAACGTCCTGCGAACCTGGGAGTAGGCCACCGCCTTGTCATGAGCCCACCGGCACAGTCCGACAAGGCGGCCGAGCTTGGTCATCTTGAGCGCGCTCGAGCCCTGCATCGCGACCGGGAAGCCCTCTCCCACCGGCCCGAGCCGGTAGCTGTCCGGGATTCGTGCCTCAGTAAAGCTGAGCACGCACTCCTCGCCACCAAGCTCGTCGAAGACCTTGACCACCGAATCAAGGGAGTAGCCAGGGGTGTCCGTCGGGACGTAGAAGGCGGTGAGCCCGCCCTTACGTGCGGCGAAGCGGTCAGGGTCGGTGACGGCGAAGGTGATCACGAAGTCCGCCGTCGGCGCCCACGAGGCCCACTGCTTGGAGCCGTTGAGGATCCAATGATCACCGTCGGCCACCGCCGTCGTCTTCATCATCCAGGCGTCCGAGCCGGCGTCAGGCTCGGACATCGCGAACGATCCCTGCAGCTCACCGCGCCGCAACGGCGGGAGCACCTCACGGCGCAGCTCCTCCGAGGCGTGCGACCAGAGCGCTGTCGGACCCGTGCTGGCGTGCGCGAGGACCTGGAAGGCCAGCCGCGTCTGGGGCGACCCGTAGCGATGACACAGGGCTTCCCAGACCTCGAAATACAGTCGCGCCCCGAGTCCGCCGCCCCCGAGCTCCTCGGGGCAGAACATCGTGTAGAACCCGGCGCTGGCCGAGGCCATCCGCACCTCGCGGCGCGCATCGACGATCACCTGCGACAGGCGGCCGTCCTCGCGCCAGTACTTCCGCGGGTCGGTGAAGCTGTCGCCGAGCTTGGACTCGATGGCCATGACGTCGCGGTCGATGAACTTGAACAAGGCGTCGCGGATGTCGGCCGCGTCAACGTCCTGGGAGGTCATATCCTGCTCCTGTCGGGCCACCCGGGCATGGTCAGGACAAACCAGCAGGAGCTTCGACGTGGTAGAGCCGGGCCGCGTTCTCGAAGAAGATCTTGCGGCACACCGCCTCGGGCAGCTCCTCCAGCGTGTCGTCGACGACCTGGCGCGGGCTGCGCGCGGTCGACGCCGGTCCGGGCGACAGGCTGGTCGGGTGCGGGAAGTCGGTCTCGAACATGAGGTTGTCCTGGTAGAGGTCGGCCATCCGCTTTACCGTCTCACGCTCAAACCAGTAGGTGCTGTACATCTGCCGGCGGAAATAGAAGCTCGGCAGCTCGCGGTCCGGGAACTGCTTGTGGGCGCCGGAGTTCATCCAGTTCCAATCGGCGCTCTCGAGCAGGTACGGGATCCACCCGAAACCACTCTCGACATTGATGAAATTGATGCCCGGGTACTTGTGGCACACCCCACCGAACAGGATCTCGGACACCCCTTCGGTCAGTCCCATCAGCGACAGGGTCGTCTCGAGCGCGTAGTCGGCTGGGTCGTTCACCTGCTTGATGAGCCGCTTCCAGTCGTCCTGGTTCTGGGACTGATAACCGACATGGAAGTTGACGGTCATGCCGCGCTCCTCGGCGGCGCTGAGGATCGGCGACCAGTGGTCGTCACTCAGCCGTGGCAGCCCGAACTTGTAGGGCTTGGTCATGAAGACGATGCCGCGATGCCCCTTGTCGTAGCAGCGCGCGATCTCCGCGACTGAAGCATCGAGATCCCAGAAAGGTAGAGTCGTCAGCAGGATGAAGCGGTCGGGGCCCACCGACGCGAAATCGACCAGAAAGTCGTTGTACGCCCGCACGCACTCGAGTGTGAGGGCGGGGTCGAGATCCATGAAGGCATCCATCGAGAAAGCCAGCAGGTTCGGGTACAGCACCTCGGCGGCGATGCCCTCGCGGTCCATTCGGGCGATGCGGTCCTTGGCGTAGAAAGCCGCTGGGTCCGCCGCTTCGATCGTCTTCGGGTGACGCGGCGCGTACTCGGGCCAACCTGCGTTCGCGTAGCCGCTTACGCCGGAGGTGCGCCGGTTGCCGATCACCCAGATCTCCTCGCCGCGGCGCTCGTCGAAGATCGGACGCGGGACGGCGTCGCCCCACTTCTGAGCCGAGACGCGAGACGTCCACAGATCCGGCAGCTCGCTCAGGTGCGTATCGGTGTCGATGACCGGGATAGCGGTCATGGCCGTCCTCCTGTCTCGTGGAACCAGTGCGGTGCTCGTTGGCCCACATCGGCGCGGGAGCGCGCGTCCCGGGACCGGGGCGTGGGCCGACCGGTCACGTCCGGCTCCCCGAGAGGGCCACTCCGCTTTCTGTTCCTCGACAGATTCTAATCACAGACCGAGAGATTGCAAGGCCCTACTCGCCGAGCCGGTCGCGGTCGACGACCCCGCCGATCAGCGCAGCCGCCAGCGCGGCTTGTTCAAGGTCGCGCGGAAGACCTTGCCGGTGCCGACAGATCCGCTCGTCGGATTCCCGAGCTGGGTGTAAGCCAGACCGCGCTGCAGTGCCGTGGAGCGACCAACGTCGAGTGACTCCCAGATCGCTCGCACCGAGCCCTGGACCGCGGCTGGTGGCTTCGCCGCGATGAGCGCCGCCAACTCCGCCGCGCGTTCCCACAGGGCCTCGGGGGCGGTGATCTCAGTCACCAGCCCGATCTGGAGCGCCCGCTCGGCGGACATCCGCTCGTCGAGCCCGAGCAGGGCCATCCGCAACACCTCGCCGAGGGGTATCCGGTGCGCCAGTCCGATCGGCTCCAGCGCGGCGGTCAGCCCATAGCTGACGTGCGGGTCAAAGAAGGTCGCGTCCCGCGAGCAGATGACGAGGTCCGACTCGTTGATCCAGTAGAAGGCACCGCCAGCCGCCATTCCGTTCACCGCGCACACCACTGGCTTCCACACCGCGTTCACCTTGGGCGACAGCGCGATGCTAGGATCCTCCTGGCTCCAGATGTTCGGGCGGTACGCCATCTCGAGACCGTCCTGGACATCCACCCCTGTGCAGAACGCGCGATCGCCGGCCGCCCGTAGGACGACAGCATGAATGTCGTCGTCCAGACGGATGGCCTGCCATATCTCGGAGAACTCATCACACATCTTCTGGTTGAAGGCATTCAGCCGCTCCGGCCGGTTTAGGGTGATAGTCGCGACATGGTCGGCCGTCTCGAACAAGACTGTGGAGAATTCCATGTCACCCTCGCCAGGCTCAGTGGTGGCACCCTAAATGCCAACCAGAATACCAACTGCTCAGTAAGTTCTGTGCGTCGATTCGAAAACTCGATCAGACCGGTCATGTTAGGTCCACCGACGTCAGTCTAGGCGCAGGGCTCCGCTATCGTCGCGGTCTGGCCAGTCTCGTCGGGGAAGCCGCCGGCCTGTCGCCATTTGTGGTACGACGATGGCCACCCCGAAGACGGCAAGTTGCCTTATGGCCTTTGCACCAGGCTGTCAACCTAGCAGCCGCCTCAGGTGCGCTATCGAGGCGGCCGGGGCGGCACCTACGGGCGTCACGCTGAGACACGTGACTCCCGCTTCGGCGAACGCCGCGACACGCTCGCGGATGTAGGTGGGCGGACCGACCAGGTTGCCGGCCTCCAGCCACTCGACGGGCACAAGCGCCTCAGCCTCGCGCTTCTTGCCAGCGAGGTAGAGATCCTGGATCTGCTCGGCCTCCCGCTCGTAGCCGTACTGGCGGGCCAGGTCGTTGTAGAAGTTCTTCCCCCGGGCACCCATACCGCCGATATACAGGGCGTACATCGGACGGGCGAGGTCGAGCAGTTGCTTGACGTCGCGGCCTTCCCCGATCGCCAGTTTGCCGCCGGCGACGATGTTGAATGGACCGAGCTCCGGGGATCGGGCGGCAAGGCCCGCCTTGATCGCGTCACCCCAGACGAGGCTGGCCCGCTCCGGATGGAACAGGTGCGGCAGCCAGCCGTCCGCCCGTTCCGCCGCCAGCTGAACGTTCTTCGGGCCGAGCGCTCCGAGATAGATCGGTAGGTCGGCGCGCTCCGGGGAGGTGAGCAGTTTCAGCGGCTTCCCGAGCCCGGTGACGGCGCCGTCAGCGACGGTCAGGGGCAGCTTGATGACGCCATCGGCCGACAGCGCCTCCCGGCGAAGACCAGCGCGGATGATCTCCAGGATCTCGCGGGTACGCGCGAGCGGGCGATCATAGGCCACCCCGTGGAAGCCCTCGACGACCTGCGGCCCGGAGGCACCGAGCCCAAGGATGGCGCGTCCCTGGGAGACGTTGTCCAGACCGGCCGCTGTCTGCAGCAGCGCGGCCGGGGTCCGGGAGAAGATGTTCAAAACGGCGGAGCCGATCTCGACGCGCTCGGTCTTCGCGGCCAGGTAGCCCATCAGCGTGGGGGAGTCGAACCCGTACGCCTCGGCCACCCACACGATGTCCAGACCGGCGCGCTCGAGCTCGACGACGCGGTCGGCCGAGGCGCGCGGATCGCCGTCGTAGGCGAGGTTCGTCGAGATCTTCATGCGTTCTCTCCGAGGTGGGACGAGGCGGGCCGAGTCCATGCGCTCTCGGCGGGCTTCACTGGTATCCGATCCGGCTCGCCAGCCAGGGCGGGAGCACCGCGACGGCCGCGACCAGCGGGCGCCAAGGCCAGGGAGGCACCGTGGCGAAGGCGGGTTCCCGCTCGATCGCGCTCACCATGGCGCGGACGCCGACCTCCGTGCTCACCATCAACGGCGTGCTCGCGGCCTTGGCCGTGATCTCGGATTCGATGTAGCCGGTGCGCAGGGTGGTGACCGCCAACGGTCCGCCCCGGTGCTCCGCGGCCAGCGACTGCCCGAGGGACGTCAGCCCGGCCTTGCTGGCGGAGTAGGCGGCCTTGACGCCAGGCACGCCCTTCGTACCGAGGACGGACGAGACCAGGACCAGGTGGCCCCCGCCAGCATCCCGGAAGATCTCGACCGCCGCTTCGAGCTGCACGAGCGCCGAGACCAGGTTGGTCTCGATGGTGGCCTTGTTGGCCCACACCCGGCCTGACCCGATCGAGGTTCCCTTGCCCACCCCGGCGTTGACGATGACGCGGTCGATGCCGCCGAGCTCGTCCCGGAGGGCGGCGAAGACCTCCGGGACGCGCGGATGGTCGTTGACGTCGAGGGCGCCGATCGCGACTCGGATGTCCGGATAACCCTCGATGAGCTCGTCGCGCAGCTCCTTGAGCAGCTCGAGGCGCCGGGCACACAGGGCCAGGTGCCGGCCGCGAGCGGCGAAGGCGCGGGCCATGCCCGCGCCCAGGCCGGAGCTCGCCCCGGTGATGAGGATGTGTGACCTGACCGTCCGCACCGCTCGCCCACCCCTCGCCATTCCTGCCGCCCTCCGCGACCGGGGGCTCCGCCCATTGTCCCGGTCGCTTCGGGCGGGTGGCCATTCCTGCCGCCCTCCGCGACCGGGGGCTCCGCCCATTGTCCCGGTCGCTTCGGGCGGGTGGCCATTCCTGCCGCCCTCCGCGACCGGGGGCTCCGCCCATTGTCCCGGTCGCTTCGGGCAGGTGGCCATTCCTGCCGCCCTCCGCGACCGGGGCTCCGCCCATTGTCCCGGTCGCTTCGGGCAGGTGGCCATTCCTGCCGCCCTCCGCGACCGGGGCTCCGCCCATTGTCCCGGTCGCTTCGGGCAGGTGGCCATTCCTGCCGCCCTCCGCGACCGGGGCTCCGCCCATTGTCCCGGTCGCTTCGGACGGGTGGCCATTCCGGTTCGCGATTAGAATCTAACCACTGGTAGGCTCTGCGGCAAGACGGCGGGACGGCCCCGGATCGACGGAGGAGCGCATGCCAGGCAAGGTCGCGGTCATCACCGGCGGTGCCAGCGGGATCGGGCTGGCGACGGCCGAGCGGCTCGCGCAGCGCGGCGAGCGGCTCGTGCTCGCCGACATCGAGGAGGCGGCGCTTGCCTCGGCCGTCGACAGGCTACGGGCTACGACCGACGTGATCGGCGTGCGCACCGACGTCGCCGACCAGTCGTCGGTGCGGCAGCTCGCCGAGCACGCCTACGCGGCCTTCGGGGCGGTCGACATCCTCTTCCTCAACGCGGGCGTCGGGACGACCGGCCCGCTGGTCGAGGCATCGCACGCGGACTGGGAATGGATGATCAACGTCAACCTGTGGGGCTGCATCCACGGGGTGGAGGCTTTCCTGCCGCGCATGCTCGAGGCGGAGCGGGGGGGCTCGCTCGTGTTCACGTCGTCCTTCGCCGGACTGGTGACGAACGCGGGCCTGGGGCCGTACTCGGTGGCGAAGTACGGCGTGATGGCCCTGGCCGAGACCCTCGAACGCGAGCTTCGGGGTACGGGCATCTCGGTGAGCGTGCTGTGCCCGATGATGGTGCGGACGAACATCGAGAGCTCGCACCGCAACCGGCCGACCGAGCTCGGGGGAACAACCGGCGGCAAGGACGTCGACTTCTCTGACCCGGCGATGGCCGGGAAGGTCGTCTCGGCCGAGCGCGCCGCCGAGATCGTCGTGGACGGCATCGACAACAGTCGGCTCTACCTGTTCACCCATCCCGAGTGCCGCTCGATGATCATGCGCCGCTTCAATCGGATCGACGCCGCGTTCGACTGACCGGCGGCGAGACCGGCCGGCCTCAGCCGGCTGCGCGGACAGCCGCGGGTTCAACGCCAGAAGCGGCACGGCGGCCCAGGGGACGCCGTGGTGCGCCTCCAGCAGAACGTGGGTGGCCGGCGCCAGGACGGCGACCGGCGTCAGCGGTTCGCGGACAGCAGCGCGCCGCGCAGTGACCTCTGGATGTGCTCGTGAAAGTGGATCAGTGCGACTTCGTTGCGGCCCAGCACCAGCGAATCGACCGCGCCGCTGGCCAGGCCTTCCTGGGTCTGCCCGCACAACGCGAAGTCCTCGTCACCGGTGACCGACAGGACGATCTCCAGGTTGCGGTGCCACTTCTTCAACGCGCGGTCGTCGGGCGGCTCTTCCGGCGCGTAGATGCTCGTCTCGACCACGGCCTTGCCGGGATCGTCCTCGGCCGGGAAGATCCGCCAGACCTCGAAGTGGTCGAGCTGGTGGACGATCAACACGTTCGGATAGATCAGATAGTGGATGGTGGCGTGCGGCGGGAAAAGCCACTCGTCGGGGTCGTCGCCGAGATCGTCGATCGAGCGACGGATACCGATCAGGCGGCTGTGCGTGCCGAACGAGTCGAACAGCATGGGATGCGAATAGTAGAGCGGGCTGATGGTCTCGCGGTGCAGCGAGAACACGTGGTAGGCCTCGAGGAACGTGTCGATGACCATCTTCCAGTTGCAGTGCTGGACGGCGACCCGGGTCTCGATGTGGTGGAAGCCGCTCAGCCCGAAGCTGTCAAGATCGTCGACGACGTCCCCCAGGAACCGCGCCGCGTCGAGCTCCTCGCCGTCGAGGCGAACGAAGATGACGCCATGCGCCTCGTCGCACGAGACAGAGCGCAGATCCAGCGATCGCCCGGCCACGTCGAAGCACCCGCTTGCGAGAGGCTGGCGCACGGCCCTTCCCTCGAGGTCGTAGCGCCACGCGTGGAAGGGGCAGGTCAGGTGGTCGGCCGCACTCCGGCGCCCCGCCACCACGGGCGCACCCCGGTGACGGCACGCGTTGAGGAACGCGCGTACCGTGCCGTCGCGTCCACGAGCCAGGATCACGGGGACGCCGTCGACCTGGGTCGCGAGCACGTCGCGCGGGTTGGGCAGGTCCGCGGTCAGCGCGGCGACCTGCGGGTGCGCCCGGAAAAGAACGGCACGCTCGTGGGCGAGTTGCTCGACGCTGGTGTACTCGCTCGGCGAGAGCACGAGCGGTGACGTCCCCAGGTCAGTCGTACGCCCGTCACGGAGTTTACGGAATCTTCTGACAAGTTCCTGCTGGACTGCGGTGCGCATGATGACGGTCCTCGCTCGGGACTTAGTCGCCTTGACGAATTCTGCTGCGTGTTAGATTCTACTGTCAGGTCGACTCTGAAGCAAGGATGCCTCAAACCCCAACGACGTAGTGAGGAGGCGACGGATGATGTTTCACGTATCGGCCCATTCCTCGGCGACGGCCGGCGAGACGCCAGCCCGGCATGCGGAGGCCGCCGCCGAGTCCTCCCCGACTGTCACGCCGGAGCAGTACCGCGGGGCGTTTCGCCGCCATCCGGGTGGGGTCGTCGTGATCACGATGTCGTCGCCCAGTGGGCCAGTCGGATTCACGGCGACGTCCTTCGTGTCGCTGTCGCTCGACCCACCGTTGGCGTCCTTCAACATCACCCACGTCTCGTCGAGCATCGCCGCTCTCTCAGCGGCGTCGTCAGCTATCGTGCACGTGGTGTCCGACGACCAGGCGCACCTCGCGGCGCGCTTCGCCCGGGACGCCGCCCAACGCTTCGCCGACCTGTCGTCCTGGAGCCTCCTGCCCACGGGTGAACCGGTGCTGCACGGCACGCGGACCTGGTTTCGGATCGGGGACCTGGTGCACATCCCGGCCGGCGACTCCGTGCTCGTGATCGCCCGGATCGTGGCCATCCACTGCGAGGCCGATGCGCGCCCTTCGCGGCCTCTCGTGTACCACGAGGGCCGGTTCCAAGCCGTGGCGCCGCTTGACGATGCCTGACTGGGGTGTATTTCCCACGCTACCTCGACGGGAAGGCCCCTACCTCGACTACCCGACCGCGCTCACCGCCGGCTTCTCGATCGCCACCGGCTTCTCGATCGCCACCGGCTTCTCGATCGCCACCGGCGTCATCGAAGGCGCCTGCAGGCACCTCGTCAAGGCCGGTCCTGTTCGCCTTCCTGTTCGACTTCCTGTCCGGCTTCCAGTCCGGCGAGGAGCTGCGCCCGGAGTTCGTGTTTGCGGAGTTTGCCGGTGGGTGTGCGGGGCAGCTGGTCGGCGTACCGCACCTCGCGGGGAACCTTGAACCCCGCCAGTTTCGTCCGGGCGTACGCGATCAGGTCCGCGGTCAGTTCCGGCCCGGAGGTAGCGGCGTCGTGGGGTTGCACCACAGCGACGACGCGTTCACCCATCTCGGGGTCGGGCAGCCCGACGACGCCGACGTCGAGGACCGCGGGATGCATGACCAGGGCGTCTTCGACCTCCTGAGGGTAGATGTTGACCCCGCCAGAGATGATCAGATGGGGGCGGCGGTCGCTGAGGTAGAGGTACCCGTCCTCGTCGAGGTGCCCCAGGTCGCCGATCGAGACGCCGCCCTGGGCGTCACGGGAAGCGGCGGTCTTTTCGGGGTCGCCGTGGTACTCGAACGCGGCACCACCGGTGAACCAGATCGTACCGACTTCCCCGATAGGGAGTTCGCGGCCGTCGTCGTCGGTGATGTAGGGCCGGCCGAGCAGTGGCTTGCCGACCGAACCGGGCTTGCGCAGCCATTCCTGGGAGGTGATGGAGGTGGCGCCCGCACCCTCGGTGCTGGAGTAGTACTCGAACAGGATCGGGCCCCACCAGTCGATCATCGCTTTCTTGACGTCGACCGGGCAGGGGGCGGCCGCGTGCACAGCGTGCCGAAGGCTGGAAAGGTCGTAGCGGCCGCGCACCGGCGGCGGGAGTTTGAGCATGCGGACGAACATGGTCGGCACCCACTGGGCGTGCGTAACCCGATGCCGCTCGATCAGGGCGAGGGCGAGCTCGGCGTCGAACCTGTCCATGACGACGACGGTGCCGCCGCTACGGTGAACGCCCATCGACCAGCCCAGGGGCGCCGCGTGGTACAGGGGCGCCGGGCAGAGGAACACGTCGCCGGGTCTGAAGTCGAGCAGCTCCCGCAGCCAGGTGCCGGCCAGATCAGGGTGGGTGCCGAGCGGGCCGCCCGGGAGCGGCCGTTTGACGCCTTTGGGGCGTCCGGTCGTCCCCGAGGAGTAGTGCAGGCAGTCGCCCTCCCGTTCGTCGTCGATCGGCGTGCGGGGCTGGGCGGCGACCACCTCGTCGTAGCTCTCCCACCCGTCCCGGGGCGCGCCGAGGAGCAGCCGACCGCCCGGCGCCAGGGCGGCATCGGCGACCGCCTCGTTCGCCAGCTCGGCGATGGTATCGGAGGCCACAATCAGCTCGGCGCCGCTGTCCTTGACGACGTAGGCGGCCTCGCCGGCCGTGAGGTGCCAGTTGATGCCCACGTAGTACAGACCGGCGCGCTGGGCCCCCCAGGCGAGCTCGAGGTACTCGGCGCGATTGTCCGCGAGGATCGCCATGCACTGGCCCACGCCGAGGCCGCGCGCCCGTAGCAGGTGCGCGACCTGGTTCGAGCGTTCGTCCAGCTGGCGGTAGGTGAGCACGGTCCCGCCGGGCTCGGCGATGACCGCCGGCCGGCTGGGATCGGTGGCGGCGAAGGCACCCGGATGCGTCATTGCTCCCTCTTCATCGCGACGTCAGGGGTCGATTCGTATCGCAGACCCTCAATCTTGCGACAGGGACCGGCGCGAGGCCCGCTGCTCGGTGCGCTGGGCGCTGGGTGGGCGGGCAGTGCCCCTGAGCTGGCCGACCCACGTCCGCCGATCAGGGCCCGCCGGCCGCGGCCGGCGCGGGCCGACGCGCTGTGCCAGGTCCGCGACGGCGGCCAGGTGTCCGCCGATCTCGAAACAGGCTCCTGGTCGCCCTTTTGCCTGGCCCTGATCGCGGGAAGGTGGGAGGGCGGGAAGGTGGAAGAGCGAGTTGCCGGCGGCACGGTGTGGGGTTGATGGATGGGATTCCAGCGAAGGGCGGTGAGCTGGGATCCCCCGTGGGCGGCGCGGGTGGAGCCGCTTCACGAGTCGGAGCGGACCCGGGTCACTCGGCTGGTCTCCGAGGTCGGGAGTGTGATCCGGAAAGAGCCGCTGGGGCCGGGTGCGCGGCGACGGCTACGGCATGAGGTGGAGATCCTCGAGCGTCTGTCCGGGGCCGAGGGAGTCGCGCAGTTGGCGGCCGGCGCGGCGCCATCGACCGGCTCGATCCTGCTGGCCGATGTCGGCGGCACGGCCCTGTCCGAAGGTGCCATGCCGCTGGATCGGGCCGGGCTGGGCGGGCTGGCCGGGTCGCTGGCGCGCGCGGTGGCGGGGATGCACCGCCGGGGTGTGATGCATCGGGACATCAATCCGGCGAACATCGTGGTCAGCGACCGGGGCGCGTCGTGCCTGATTGACTTCGCGCTGGCGACGAGGTTTACGGTGGTCCAGCCGGGGTTCGTGCATCACACCGAGGTCGTCGGGACGTTGCCGTATCTGGCGCCGGAGCAGACCGGCCGGACCGGTCGCCAGGTGGATGCGCGGGCTGATCTGTATGCGGTCGGGGCGACCTTGTACGAGCTGGCGACCGGCGCGCCGCCGTTCGGCCTGGGCGACCCGCTGCGGATCATCCATGACTGTCTCGCGCGGGTACCGGTACCGCCGTCGGCGGTGAACCCGGCGGTGCCAGCCGACCTGTCGGCGATCATCATGCATCTGCTCGAGAAGGAGCCGGACGATCGCTACCAGAGTGCCGAGGGGCTGGCGCACGATCTGAACCTGCTGGGCCGGGACGGCGTGGTGGCGCATCCTGGCGATCATGATCTTCCGGCGCGGGCGCTGGCGCCCTCCCGGCTGGCCGGGCGGGAGCAGGAGATCGGCGAGCTGGGCGCGGTCTTCGCCGAGGCGATGGCGGGCCGCTGCCGGGGGCTCCTCGTCAGCGGGGCGCCGGGGGTGGGCAAGACGTCGCTGGTCAACGAGCTGCGGTCGGTCGTGGCTGGCGGCGACGGCTGGTTCGTGGCGGGCAAGTTCGACCAGTATCGCCGGGATCAGGAGTATGACGCGGTTCAGCAGGCTTTTCGGGCGCTGTGCCGGTTGTTGTTGGCCGAGCCGGACGACCGGCTGGCCGAGGTACGGGACCGGATATTGCGGAGGTTGGGGCCGAACGCCGGGCTGGCGACGGCTGGCCTGCCGGAGCTGGCGGCATTGTTGAAGGTCTCGCCGGAGCCGGGGGATCCGATGACGGCGCTGGGGCGTGCACAGCAGGTCGGGGTGGAGATTCTGCGGGCCGTCGCGTCACGGAAGCGGCCGGTGGTGTTCTTCGTCGACGATCTGCAGTGGTCCGGGCGGGCACCGCTGAGTTTCGTCGACCTGCTCTTCAGCGGTGAAGAGGAGGTCGAGGGGTTGCTGCTGGTCTGCGCGTACCGGGAGAACGAGGTGGACGCCGCTCATCCGCTGACACCGATGCTGGCCCGCTGGCATCGTCAGCCGGCCGGCCCGCGCCATCTGCGGCTGGGCAACCTGACGCCGGACGGCCAGGCAGCCCTGGTGGCCGATCTGTTGCGCCTCGCCCCTGAGGTCGCCACGGAGCTGGCGGGGATGATCGCACCATCTACCAGGGGTAATCCGTACGACACCGTCGAGCTGCTGAGCTCCCTGCGCCACGAGAGCGTGCTCGCGCCTGGTGACGGCGGTTGGCGTTGGGACCGGGCCGAGCTGGGCCGCCGGCTGGCGAGGGTGGACGTGACCGAGCTGCTGGCTGCCCGCGTCGCGGCGTTGCCACCGGCTACCAGAGACCTGCTGACGATGATGGCGTGCCTGGCCGGCCGGGTGGAGCTGGATCTGCTGGAGGCCGCGACCGGGCTCGCGGCGGACGAGGTCGAGCGGCGGCTCGCCCCCGCGTTCGACGCCGGTCTGCTGGTCCTGGAGACCGACGGCCGGCCCAACGTGCGGTTCCACCACGACCGCGCCCGGGAATTTATCCTGGGTTCCCTTACCCCGCGGACGCTACGCGCCGAACGGCTGCGCCTGGCCCGCCGCCTGGGCCGCCGAGAGGAGTTCTTCGCCGTCGCGGCCGAGCAATACCTGCCCGTCGTCGACGCCGTGCACGCCCCCGCCGAGCGGCAGCTGATGGCGACGCTCTTCCGGCGCGCCGCCGACGAGGCGCGGCTGCCGAGCAACCACATACTGGTGGAGCGGTTCCTGACCGCGGCGGTGGCACTCCTTGACCCGACCGACATCGACGAGATGATCACGGTCCACAGCGGCCGGCACGCCGCCCTCTACAGCCTGGGCCGGCTGGAGGAGGCCGACGAGGCTTACCGGACCGTATGCGGGCTGTGTACCCACCCCACGCAGCGCACGGCCGCCACGGTGATCCAGGTCAGGAGCCTCACCATCCGGGGCCAGGCCGGCGCGGCGATGCGGCTCGGCCTCGACCAACTGCGCCAGCTCGGCCTCGCCGTCCCGGACCGCGACCACCTCGACGCCGAGATCGACCGCGGACTGGACGCCGTCTATCAGTGGATCGACCAGACCAGCGAATCCGACGATCTACACCGGCCGACCGTCGTCGACCGCTCGACGCTCGACGCTTTCCAGGTCGTGGAGTCTCTCGGGGCCGCGGCGTATCTCTCCGACCAAGAGATGCTGCACTGGCTGACCGTGCTGGCGCTGCGGACGTTGGCAAGGCACGGCCCGGATCCCACTCTGATCGGCCCGGCGGGCACCATCGCGACCGTGACCGCCGCTCGCCGGCAGGACTACCGCACCGGGTATCGCCTCCTGCGGCGGATCCTCGCGGTCGGTCGGGCGCGCGGCTTCGGGCCTGAACTGTGGTACGCGCGACTCTGCTACGTCGCCACGGCCGGCCACTGGGTCGACCCGCTCGAGGACAACGTGTCCGAGGCGCGCCGCGCGCTGGAAGGACTTCTCCAGAGCGGCGACCTGCAGACGGCGCTCTGGGCCCATGTCATACTGGCGCACGACCTGCTGGACTGCGCACCGTCGCTGGACGACTTTGTCGCCCAGGTCGACGCATTGCTCGCGTTCGCCGTCCGCACCGGCAACAGCCACGTCGAGGAGGCAGCGTGGTCTTGGCGCCTGCTGGCTCGGGTGCTGCGCGGCGAGGCCGTCGGATCGGCGGCCGACGAGGCGGCCGCGCTGAGCATGCGGGCCGTCAACCCGCTCGCCGCCGCCTTCCTGCATCTCAACCACGCACTGGCCGCGGCCATCTTCGATCACCCGGCCGAGCTTGTCCACCAGATGGACGCCCTCATGCCGTTGCTGCCGCGCGTGGAATCGAGCTATCCGATAGCGAGGGCGCACCTGCTGCGGGCTATGGCATTGGCCTGGCAGGCCCGGACCGCTCCCGAGATGGGCCGGCGCACAGCTCTGATGGCCGAGCTGGACGAGGAGGTCGCCTGGCTGGCTGAACGCGCGGCCGACGCGCCAGCCAACTTCGGACACCTCCTACGCCTCGTGGAGGCCGAGCGCGCCTGGGCCGCCGGCGACTTCCAGGAGGCGGCCTACGCCTTCGACCTCGCCCAGTGCGAGGCCCCCGCGCGGACACGCCCCTGGCACCGGGCACTGATCCTCGAACGCGCCGCTCGGTTCCACCTCGCCCACGGCCTGGCGGCAACCGGAACCACGCTGCTCACCGCCGCCCGCCAGCAGTATGCGGACTGGGGCGCGGCCGCGAAGGTCAGCCAGCTCGACTGGGCCCACCCGACGCTGTGCACCGAACCCGCCGACACCCAGCCAGCCACGCCATCACCGGCGCCGCCCGCCGCCCGCCGCTCCACTCTCACCACCGGCACCATCGACCTGCTCGGCGTCGTCGCCGCCTCCCAGGCCCTCAGCTCCGAAACGAGCATCGAGGGCCTACAGACCAAGGTCGTGGGAATCCTCTCAGCGATGACCGGCGCCACCACCGTCAAACTCCTCCTCCGCGACCACGACCAGCGGGACTGGTCGGTCCCCGCCGGCGACGCAGACACCACCCCGCTCGCCGAGGCCGGACGACGACGCCTGCTGCCACCCTCCGTCATCCGCTACGCCGAACGCACCCGCGAACCCCTCGTCATCCCCGACGCCACCCGCGACGACCGGTTCCGCCACGACCCCTACCTCACCGGCCTCGACCGCAGCTCCCTGCTCGCCATCCCCATCACCATCCGTGGCGAACTGCGCGCCGTGCTGCTACTGGAAAACCGGATGATCCGCGGCGCGTTCACCACCGAACGCCTCGAAGGAATCAGGCTCATCGCCGGACAGCTCGCCGTCTCCCTCGACAACGCCCAGGTCTACACCTCCCTCGAACACAAGGTCACCGAACGCACCCAGCAACTCGCCATCGCCAACCAGCGGCTCGAACAGCTCTCCGTCACCGACCAGCTGACCGGACTGGCCAACCGCCGACACCTCGACAAGACCCTCGACGCCGAATGGCACCGCGCCGTCCGCCAGCACGCACCCCTCGCTCTAGCCATGATCGACATCGACCACTTCAAGCTCTACAACGACCACTACGGCCACACCGCCGGCGACCGTTGCCTCCAACACGTCACCGCCTGCCTGGCCGCGGGCACCCGCGCCACCGACCTCGCCGCCCGCTACGGCGGCGAGGAATTCGCCATCGTCATGCCCGACACCGACCTCCACGCCGCCACCCGGCTGGCCCAACGCCTACGCGCCGCCGTCGCCCAACTCGCCGAACCGCACCCCCTGACCGCCAACAAGATCGTCACCGTCAGCATCGGCGTCACCGCGACCACCCCCACCCCCGACGACCACCCCACCACCCTGGTCGAACTCGCCGACGCAGCCCTCTACCAGGCCAAAGAACGCGGACGCAACCGCGTGGAAGCAACACTTCCATGCCCCACCCCGCCCTAGCGGAGCCCCCACCCTCGCGGCACGGTCGGCGGCCAAGGAATCTGGCCGGTGACGTGCAGGATTCGAGGGCATCGTCACCGGAGGTCGTTAGACCTCACGGGCGCCTAACCGGTCTGCTTCGTCGCCAGCGCCGCAAGATCCGCCGCGCCAGCGCTCGTCGAGGACTTGCGACCGGTTGTCCACGTGAGGTCGCGGCCGGACTCGAGTGCCCGTAGGGCACCTACGGTGCAGTGCTCCCGAGGTCGGACCGCGAACGGGTCGTACCGGAAGTGCTTCATGGCATTCAGGTGAGTGACATGATCGATCTCGGCGTCGGTCAGCAGCCCCTCTGTTGCCTTGTGCAGGAGCTCTGGAGCCTGTGGCCAGGTCGAGTCGGAATGCGGGTAGTCGCACTCCCAGGTGATGTTGGTCATGTTGAGGTGATGCTTAGCCTCAAGCCCGGCGCGATCGTCGATGAAGCACGTGATGAACCGCTCGTTGAAGACCTGTGAAGGCAGCCGGTCACCAAAGTCTTGGTGCGTCCAAGCGCGGTGGTGCTGGTACACGTAGTCGATTCGCTCGAGGAAGTACGGCATCCAGCCGATCCCTCCTTCGCTCAGGGCGATGCGCAGGTCCGGGAACTCCTTCATCACGCGGCTGAAGATGAGATCTGCCGATGCCATCGCGAGGTTGAAGGGAGTGAGAGCGATGGTGACGTCGACCGGTGCGTCCGTTGCGGTGATGATCAGCTGCGAGGAGGAGCCGATGTGCATGCACACGATCGTCCCCTCGTCGACGCACGCCTTCCAGAAGGGATCCCAGTACTCGGAGTGGAAGCTCGGCCACCCGAGCCGCGAGGGGTTCTCGCTGAATGTGACTGCGTGGCAGCCCATCGCTGAGGTCCGACGAACCTCCTTCGCCATCTGTTGCGGGTCCCATGACGGCGGGACCATCAACGGGATGAACCGACCCGGCGCAGCTCCGCACCAGTCGTTGATGTGCCAATCGTTGTAGGCCTGGAGCAGGCGCAGCCCGACCTTGGGATCCTTCGCCTTCGCAAACAGCTGACCGCAGAACCCGGTCATCGATGGGAAGCACATCGATCCGAGGAGGCCACCGGCGTTCATGTCCTTCACCCGCTCAGCGACGTCCCACGTGCCGGGACGGATGTCGTCAAACGACGTCGGCTCGAAGCCGTACTCCTCGGGTGGGCGGCCGGCCACAGCGTTGAGGGCGACGTTCGGGACGACCGCGTCCTCGAAGACCCACATGTCCGCCCCTGACTCATGCCTGACCAGCTTCGGGGCAGCCTCGTGAAGGTCAGGCGGGAGGTTGTCGGTGAACAGGTTGGGGGGCTCGATCGCATGATCGTCGACGCTAACGAGAATCATGTCTGCTGGCTGCATTGGCACTCCTCGCTGATTTCGGACCGACGCCAACGTACAACGAATCAAGGCGTTCGGGAGCGAACTTTCGACGGGCAAGTAGAAAACCGTCCGAGCTCTCCACGCTGTCCGACGTGGGTGTCCATTCATGGGGTCGAGATCGTAATTCGCTGACCTGGGTCTTCGTGTTGGGGCGACAACTCGTGGGGTTGCTTGATGGTGCCGGTTGGGCGGGATGATCCGGCTGGCGGCTGACCCGTCCGCGTCGTGGGAGCCGCGCCTGGCCGCGGCGAAGGCGCCTGAGGCGCGGATCGAGGAGCTCGCCGCCGAGCAGGCCGCGGCGCGGGCCGCGAACGAGCGGCTGGGTGTCGGTCAACGAGCGGCTGCGCCGGGCCGTGGAGGACGCGGCCGCGCGGCATGAGGCGGGACTCGGCGCGGTGCGCCTTGCGGAACTACACCCGCCTGACTGGCGCCGCGGAGCTCAGCTCGAGCTACCGATCCCGTCAAAGAGCAAGGACGACAAGACGGCCGCGACGTGACTCGGCGATCGTTTGGCCCGCTCGGGCCACTCCACCGTCCAGTTCAGGGCCCCGAGGATGAGCAGCCGGACGGTCCGGAGATCCACGTCGTCGCGGATCTCACCGGCCTTGAGCGCCTCCTCGAACAGCGTGTCCCACAGCTTTCCGTACGGGCGCTGGTCGATTCGCAGGTGCTGCTGCCGGATCTCGTCCGGGAGCTGCCCGACGATGCGAGCGTTGGCCGCCGTGTAGTCGAGCTGGTCGATGACTGCTTCGGCGTGCGCGGTGATCGCGGCCGCTATGCGGTCGGCCGCGGTGGCATCGGGACCGAGGGCTTCGACCGCGGCCGCGACGTGGTCGTAGGTCTTCTGCAGGCCCACCCGCAGCATCTCCGCGACCAGCTCGTCCTTCGAGGAGAAATGGTAGTAAAGACTACCCTGTTTGACGCCGGCCGCTTCGGCGATGTCGGTCAGGCGGGTACCGGCGTAACCCAGATCGCTGAAGACCGCGGCCGCCGAGTCCAGGATCCGCGCCCGCGTTCGCGCTGACTTCTCGAACGGGGCGCGCCGGGTCGGCGTGGAGGGCATAGCTGCCATTCTAAGCAGGCATCTTCCCTGTTGCTACGAGACCTGAGTCGCCGGCGGGGCGCGCCATCGGCAGGTCAGGTCGCGCGCGGCAGACCGAGATGCCGCTGCGCGACGTTCGTGCGGTTGATCTCCGTCGTGCCGCCCCGGATGGTGCAGGCGGGAGAGTGCCGGACCTCGTATTCGATCCAGCCACCAGCGGCCGCTCCCGGCTCGTCGAACCGCAGCAGACCCTCGGGGCCGGTGATCTCCTGAAACCACCGTACGGCTTTCTGGTACGCGGCTGTGGCGAACAGCTTCGTCATCGAGCCCTCGACGCCCGGCAGGTCGCCCGAGGCCGCGATCCAGGCCGAGCGTTGGGTCAGGAGCTTGGCCACCTCGTTGTCGATGGCCGTCCGGGCCATCTTCTCACGCACCAGGGGATCAGCGATCCGGCCGGTCTGCTCGGCCCAGCCCCGGAAGTGCCGCAGCAGCGACACGCCCGCGTTGGTATCCCCCACCACGCCGCGTTCGAAGGACAGGCCGACCGTCAGCACGTCCCAGCCACGGTTCTCGCCGCCGAGCAGGCAGTCCTCGCCCACCCTTACATCGTCGTAGAACGTCGCGTTGGTGCGCTCGTTCGCCATCGTCGGCACCGGGCTGATCGAGATCCCCGGCGTGTCCATCGGGAGGACGAACATGGTCAGGCCCTTGTGCTTGGATACCGTCGGGTCCGTCCTGGTCAACAGCAGCACCCAGTCGGCGATGTGGGCCATCGTCGTCCACATCTTGGCCCCGTTGATCACCCATTCCGCCCCATCGCGCCGGGCGCGGGTCGACACGGCCGCCAGATCGCTACCACAGCCGGGCTCGCTGTAACCGAGACAGGCGAGGCTCTCGCCCGCGAGCAGAGACGGCAGGACCCGCTCCCGCTGGGCGCTGGTACCGACCCGATTAATGATCCCGGCAACGATAATAATCACCGAAAGCGCGTCGGACGGGGCCGCGGCCTTCTCCATTTCGTTGAAGAGCACCCACAGCTCGATCGGGTCGCCCTTGCCGACGCCAGGCACGGCCCGTTCAATGTAGCCGCGCTCGGCCAAAGCGCGGTAGAGCGGGACGCAGACGAAGGAGCCGGTGGAGTGCTGGCGGTGACGTTCGGCTGGAGTAACGGTCTCGGCGATGATCCGCCGGACATCGCGGCGGTATTCCTCGACCTCGGGAGGCAAGGAGAAGTCCACGAATCAGCCCCCCTTCCCGGAGCGACGCCCGGCAACGGCGGGGGCGCCGAAAAGGGTATCGGCCAGGTCCAGGCACTCCGTGGATGGATCGCCCAGGACGAGGGGCCACCCGCGGGCCCGCCGGTAGAACAACTGGATAGCGCCTTCCTCGGCGAAGCCGTAACCGCCGTGGTAATGGAGGCTGAGGTCGGTGACCTTCGCCGCCACGTCAGCCGTGAACACGAAAGCCATCCGCGCCAACGCCGGGAAATCGGTAACGTCGTTGTCGTCGACATCGATCACCGGCTCGACGCCGGAGGCGGACCGGTCGGCCGCCCAGGCCGCCTTGCGCACCAGCAGCCGCGCTCCGTCGACGAGCCCGGGCAGATCAGCGAGCCCGTGCTGCACCGCCTGGAAGGACCCGACCGGGCGGCCGAACTGATGCCGCACGGTGACGTACTCGACCGCGAGCTCCAGCGCTCGCGCGGCGACGCCGACCAGCGCCGCCGCGGTCAGGAGCCGCCATTCCGACACAGCCGTGGACAACCCCGCCGCCGTGCCGATGACGGTGCGCTCGCCCTCGCGGGCCGACCGGTCGGCCAAGGGAGCGCACGCATGATTACGCGGGCCGCGCCCGGGCGGGGCCGACCGAACGACCACCAGCTGATCCCCGTCGATCCCGATCACCACATCCGCGACGGCGCCGGCCGGTACGAGCCGCCACCGCCCGTCCGCCTCGGCCGGCCGCGGGGCGATCGTGGCGATGGTCGTGCCGTCCACAAGGTCGCGCCCGGGCTGGTCCAACGCCCGGGACGCGACGGCATGCTCGATCAGAGGCACGGGCGCGAGCACCCGGCCGAGCGCCTCGATCGCGACGACGAGCATTCCCATCGTCGCGCCGGAGCCGCCCACATGCTCGGGCAGCGCGAGCCCCTGCGCGTCGATCGCGGCGAGCTTCGACCACAGCTCCCGGTCAAACCCGAGCGGCTCGCAACGCCGCACCAACTCGATCGGCGCCTCCTTAGCGAAGAACGAGGTGAAAGCATGCTCGATCAGCTGCTCGTCGGCCGACGGTGCCAGATCAACGCTCATCAGCTCGATCCGATCATTTCCGTCTGCACGACCAGGTCGGTCAGGGCGGTGATCGAGCTCCGGTCGAAGGCCGAGCTGCCCTCGATGACGTAGGCCGGGCACATCCGCACGATCGGCAGCGCGTCCAGCGCGGCCATTACGCGGGACGAGTGCGGAGCGTCCGCCCAGCTGGGCGTGTCGAAGTGGATACGCCCAACCCCGCGCCGGATCGCCGTGATCTCCGCGGTCATCTCCAGCCGCGTAGTCTGGTGCAGGCCCCGGCCGCCCGCGATCGCGGGAATGTGCCGTACACAGAAGGCCGTCGCCTCGGACGCCCGCGCGGCCGCGCGGCGGGCGTCTTGCTCAGGCAGCGGTTCGACCGCCGTGACCTCGCCGCTGAGCAGCCGCGTCCCGTACTCGAAAACCGCGAAAGACAGAT
>Ga0207703_10001286_pt1 | contig 23270 bp, 19 predicted proteins | sample KBSSwiS12_FD_184304 | JGI IMG/M metagenome (GOLD analysis project Ga0207703, IMG submission 184304) | Switchgrass rhizosphere microbial communities from Kellogg Biological Station, Michigan, USA - KBS Switchgrass S1-2 (SPAdes) (version 2) | ecosystem: Host-associated > Plants > Roots >...
GATTGAGCCCGCCATCGAACGTGCCCACCCAGACGAAGCCGTCCCGGCCTTCGATGACCCTCGAGATCTCGTTGCCGCTCAGTGAGCCGGGCTCATGGCGAATATGTGTGAACGCCCGCTGTTGGGGTTGCAGGCGGTCGAGGCCCTGCTCGGTGCCCGCCCAGAGGGTTCCGGAACGATCGAAGGTCAGGGTCAGGATCCTGTCACTGACCAGGCTGTCCGGATTGTTGGCATCGTGTCGCAGATGCTCGATCCGGCCGGTCGCAGGCTCCAGGATGTCGATGCCCGCATCGCTGGTGCCGATCCAGATCCGGCCGCGCGCATCCAACACCAGGGCGCGCACTGCATCGCTCGCCAGGGACCGCGGATCGGAATCGCTGTGCCGGATAACGGTGAAGCGGTCGGTGTCCCGGTGCCAGAGCGCGACCCCTCCGTCCTTGACCGCGATCCACAAATCACGGTGGGCATCTTCGATCATCTGGAAGATGTAGTTGCCGGACAAGCCCCCGCGGCCCGTTGGCAAACGCGCATAGCGGACGAGCTCGTGACCGTCGTAGCGAACGAGACCGTCTTCAGTCGCGAGCCACACGAATCCCTGCGAGTCCTGCAGAGTCGCGTAAACAGTGCCCTGTGGCAGCCCGTCCGCGGTGCCGAGGTGCTCGAGAACCAGCGGAAACGATTCAGATGCCGCAGCGGGCGCGAGGAACCCCAGCCACCACAGAAGACCGGCGCTCAGGTGGGCGCGGCAGGCTGTCACTATTCGTTGGGAATCCAGGACACAATGGAAGCCGGCGCAATTCCAGCGGCCGGCTGCGAGTCGGTCCACCACGGCAGATCCTTGGCCCATGTGTAACATTTAGCCCAGGTGTAGCCTTGCGCCCAGGTATATCCCTGCGCCCACGTGTAGCCCTTCGCCCAGGTGTAACCCTGGGCCCAGGTATAGCCCGATGACCACGTATAGCCCTGATTCCAGCTATACCCCTGGGACCACGTGAGGCCATCCCCCGGGATCGGAGTGGCCCAGGTCGAGCCGCCATCGAGGTCCATGATGTAGTAGTTGCCGTTTGCGTCCTGGTTGGCCGGACCGCCGAAGTGCCGCGTACCGGACAGATCGGCGTCGACATCGAGCCCCTGGTTCGCGCAATTGGTGGCGGAGCTGTTCACCGCCGCCGGTGCATTGATGAGACCCGCGCCTTGTTGGAAAACGCTGTAGGCCAGACTGCCGCCCGAAGTCACTGCCGGACGGGTCGATGCCAATAAGCGGCACTTGACGGTATCCGGGGTGAGGCTCGGATTACTCTGCAACATCAGTGCAACGACGCCCGAAGTGACGGCCGCCGCCTGCGACGTCCCCGACATCGTGAACATCTGCTCGCCCGATCTCATTGACTTGGGATCAATTTTGGCCAGGTAGCTGGACGCGTGCATCGATGCCGCCATGTGGCCACCCGGTGCAACCAGCTCGGGTTTCACAAAACCCTCGAACGTCGGACCCGCCGAGGAGAATGAGGCGAGCCGGTCGTCGGTGCCGTCGTAGGGGGTGAAGTTGTCTGTCAATGCGCCGGCGGTAATGATGTAGGGCACGTTGCCCGGAACATCGATTGTCATTGCGCTCGGGCCTTCGTTGCCCGCAGCGGCCACGACGACGATACCCGCGCGCCACGCGGCCATGACGGCCTGATTGACCGGGTCGTCCCAATAATAGGACTGAGGCTGTGCGCCGAACGACAGATTCAGGACGCGGATGTTATACCGGTCGCGATTGGCAACGATCCAATCCAACCCGGCTATGACATCCGTATAGCGGCCTCCGCCCGTGCCATCGAAGGCTCGAACGACCACGAGGTTGGCCTGCGGCGCGATGCCGGAATAGCTGAGTGAAACGTTTTGCGCGCCTCCGGCCGCTATGGAGGTCACATGCGTCCCATGCCCGTAGGGATCCCCATCGACAGCGCCCGAGCCGCCGTTGACAACATCGATGCTCGCCAGGACCCGGGATCCGAAATTCTGGTTGGGATCCTGCCAGAGCCCCGAGTCCAACACCGCGATCGTCACGCCCCGGCCGGTGATTCCACTTCGCTGCAATGAGTCCGCGCCGACCAGTCCGGGATAGGCGGTCTCGTACAGCAGGCTCGAAGAACCAACGCCGCTGCCGTCCTGGAGTGCCTGGTTGGAACTGAGAGAGGTCACGAGTGGAGCTGTCAACGGCGTGACGACAGGTGACAGAACTGGCGTCACCAGCGTGAGAAGGGGATTCGTTACAGGAGCTGCGACCTGAGCGACCGGAGTAACAACCGGTGTTGCAACCGTGACGACCGGAGCGGCGACGCTACCAACAGTAGACACAACCGGGTTGAGCAGTGAATCCAACAAAGAGCGACTGGACAGGGTCCGGTCCCGGAAGACGCGTACATCAGCTGTACTGCGCAACCGTTCGGCCTGCTCGGCGCTGAGGTAGGCGGATACCGCGTGTATGATCCCGAACTTCCGATCCACCTTCGCGCTGACGAGATCCAGACTCTGCTCGGAGGCTTGCAACGTGGGAGCCTGAACGAGATAAAGTAAAGTGCTCGTGGGGGAGCGGTTCACGGCTGAGCCGGATAGGGCCGCGGCGGCGGCAATTGAGATCGAAACCAGCGCCAATGACACTGCGTGAACCAGGTATTTCGCCCGCATCTTTCCTTGTCCGTAGAGCGGATTTCTCCCCACCTGACGCCAATTGACGACAAGGCCCGGCTGCGGACGTGGCAATAATGCCAGTGTCAAATCGAACCCGCCCCGTCACAGGAGAAAACGGGTGCCGCCAGCCGGGAGGGACTATGGCAGCGCCCCTCGGCGGAAGCAACTCACAGAAATCTCTCCCGCGCGAGAGTTGCAAACTGTTCGCCCGCGACCGCGTGACTAAAGTAAAACCCCTGCGCCTCCTGGCAGCCGTGGCGTTTCAGGAAGTCGAGCTGCGCTGCGGTTTCCACTCCTTCCGCAATCGTCCTCATGCCAAGACTCCCGGCCAGACTGATAATGGCCTTCACAATCGCCTGATCTTCCGGGTCATCGGCAACTGCGCGCACAAAGGACTGATCAATCTTCAGCTTGGAGGCCCGGAACCGTTTCAGGTAACTGAGTGAGGAGTAGCCCGTCCCGAAGTCATCGATCGCGATTCTGACTCCGAGCGCGTGCAGCTCATTCATGACCGCGACCGCGCCCCCGGGATCATCCAGTGCGACCCGCTCAGTGAGCTCGAGCTCGAGAAAACGGGGATGTAGGCCGGCCTCGTCCATGACCCGGCGGATCAAATCCGGAAGTTGGGGATCGCGAAACTGCACGACCGACAGGTTGACCGCCAGTGACAGGGGCGGTAATCCCTGCGCCAGCCAGTCGCGCAACTGACTGACCGCCTGCCGCAAGACCCAACTGCCGATCTTCAGGATCTGACCGCTATCCTCGGTGATCGGAATGAATTCCGCCGGCGAGACCGTGCCCAGGTTCGGATTGTGCCAGCGAAGCAGAGCCTCCACCCCGGTGAGACGTCCATCGACCAATGATACCTGCGGCTGGTAGTACAGCTGCAGCTCGCCCCGGTCGATGGCGTGCCGCAACTCGGTCTCCAGTATCAGGTTGCGCGCCGAACGCAGATGCATCTCTTCGCTGAAAACAACGTAGTGATTGCGGCCCTGTTGTTTCGCGCGGTGCATGGCAGCGTCGGCGCACTTCAACAATGTGTCAAAATCAACACCGTGAGCCGGGGATGAGGCAACGCCAATCGAGGCGGTAATCATCAAATCCAGCTGACCGGTTCGAAACGGCAGGGACAGAAGCTCGATCAGGCGTTGCGCCGTGCCGGTCGCCTGGGAAATCTCGCAGCCGCTCAGCACCATCACGAACGTATCGCTGCCGATACGCGCGACGACATCCTGGTCGCAGACCAACGTCCCGACGCGTTTGGCTACTTCCACCAGAAGCTCATCGCCGATGCCATGACCGAAGGTGTCGTTGATGTTCTTGAAATTGTCGACATCCACAACGAGCACCGCCATGGTTTCACCAGCGCTGCGGGCGCGTGTGAATGCGCTCGGCACGAGCTCGTTCAGCCAGGTTCGATTGGGAAGCTCTGTCAGCGTATCGTAGTGAGCCAGTCGCCTGATTCTCTCCTCGGCCGCCTTCTTTTCCGTGATGTCCTGTCTGACACCCAACATCCTGGTGGCCAGCCCGCGGGAATTGTGATCAACGGCGACGCCCCGAACCTGCATCCAGCGGTAGGTGCCGTCGGCATGCCGCAATCTCGCTTCGTACTCGTAGGGTGCCAGATCCCCTTGCATGGCTTTTTCAATGATACCGGCCACCCGGGGGCGATCATCCGGATGAACCCGCTCGATCCAGACTTCACGGTTGCCGCGCCCCCGTTCGGGAGGATAGCCGAGGCTCGTGTAGTAAACTCGCGAGGCATACCACCGATCCCGCTTGATATCCCAGTCCCAGATGGCGATCTGCGTCGCATGCAGCGCAACGCTCAGACGCGCCTTGCTGAGCTTGGCGGCCCTCTCGGCCCGGTAGCGCGTCGTGATGTCGCGCGTGATGCCCAGGACGCCAATGAGCTCGCCATCGGGCCCACGCATCGGCGCCTTGATTGTTTCAAACAAGCCGCGGTAGCCCGTGCTGGCGGAGGTGAGCCATTCCTCGTTGGCGCGCGGCTCACCGGCTGCCAACACCTTGAGATCGTTTTCGCGGAAGAAATCCGCCAGCCGCCGGTCGACCACGTCGTAGTCGGTCTGGCCAATCATATCCGCCTCACTCACACCGACGAGCCGTTCAAACTGAGAATTGCAGATCGAGTACCGGCCGTCGACGCTCTTCAGCCAGACGGGATCGGGAATGGCATCGAGGACTGCCCGCAGCTGCAGTCTGTTGACGGTCGATTCCGACCGCTTCTTTTTTGACAGAGCGCCGAGCTGGCGTCGTTGCATCCTCAGTTTCCCGACCAACACCACCACGGCCGCCAATAGGGAACGCAGCCGGCTCTGCCCCGGTAACGAGGCTGGCTTTCTCACGGACGGGGCGGCGGATTGATCGCGCGTAACGGCTCCCTATCTATTCCAAGCGCGCGATCTCGATTCTGTCTGCTTTCGGGAACCTGCGCCATACCGGAAGTCGCACCTCGCCCTCGGTGCTGCGACGCACCAGACATATTCGACTGATCTGGCGCCGTACAGCTGGCCGCACGCCAAAGGGCTGATCGAGCCCGAAGCGCGACCCGCCCAAAATAAAGAATGATGGGCTGGGCGATTCTTTGTTGTGAGCATCGCTGACTGCGGATTCTCCGCCAAGTGACTGGTCGCTCGTGAAAACCTCAGCCCTTTTCGAGGTTCACCCAGTGTTGAGTTGCACTCCTCACTGAGTAGACGCAGCCGGGCGTGACTCCTACGCTTCGGCAATGCAAACACTTCTCACATCGAGCGCTTTTCCCTGCTGTTTTCGGCACTTTTGCACCGCTCATCCCATTCTGGTTTCCGGCTTCGCGAGATTTGCAGCTGTTTTCGAGTTGGTCAGCGCCAGGCGCATCCTGAAATGGTTTTTGTGTCGACCTACTTTATCTATCGGCGCTCTTTAAATGGCTAGGAGTGCCGCGTGGGAAAGATCCTGCGTTCAGCCGGAGACATCGCGCTACGTGCTCTTCTCATCGAGGCGCGAGAAGCAGAAGGGCTGACTCAGGAGCAGCTCGCCCGCAGATTGAGCAAGCCACAGAGCTACGTATGGAAGCTCGAGAACGGCGAGCGTGTCCTCGCGTTTGTCGAGGCGCCAGCCTACGCGCGGGCTCTGGGAATGACGTTCACCGAATTCTCGGCGCGATATGCGGCGCTGTTGCGGATGCAGTCGCTACCTATGCGAAAGCGGCGCAAACCGAAGCCGAACGACGACTCTTAGATCAGGCCACGGGCGGGCGCTGCTGGTACTCCGCCACTGAAATGATTCGCCGCGCCCGCGTGTCCCACAGGATGTATTCCAACGCGCCGAGAACCTCGGACAACTTCACGCGTGTGACCCTCGAAAACAAGTGTTGATATTCGTCGTGGCACGCTGCCAGGCGGTAATTCGGAATGCTGGCCGAAAGGTGGTGGATATGATGGTAGCCGATATTGACGGTGAACCAGTTCAGCCAGCGCGGCAGCACCAGGAAGCTCGTACCCTCGATTGCTCCGGTGTCGGGATCCCAGTGCGCACCGTCGCTCGCATAGGCGTGCGGAAAGTTGTGCTGAACCGTGAACAGCACGATGCCCGCGCCACCGGCAATCGATACGCTGAGCAGATAGATCGAGAAAAACAGCGCCGGTCCGACCACGAGGCACATCGAAGCCCAAATGCTCAGCAGCACGATGTTGTTCCAGCACATGTGCCGGTACTCTCGGTCCGACTTCCAATAGCGCGGCTGATAACTCGCAGCATGCGCCTGTAACGACACGCCGGGCTGTGCCAGCTTCTGCCTGACGGTGTGGACAGCCAAGCCGATGCTGCCTTTCAGCCAGTTGACTCGCGGGTTGAAAATTAAATAAATGAAGCCCGCGATCGGGGAGGCTACCACGCTGCACTTGTTCCGATACAGGCGCTGGTGCGCGCGCGTCAGCGCTGCATACTCATCAACCGAGAGGGTCGTGTACGGCCCGCGGTATCTGTCCCAATTGCCGTTGTGCGCATGGTGATAGTTATGATGCTGTGCCCAGACGTACTGCGGCATCCCCGATATGACACCCATGAGGAACCCAACCACGCGATTGAGCCAACGGCTGCGAAACAGGCTGCCATGGCCGCATTCGTGCATCAGGCCAAAGACTCGTACGGTAAACAGGATGATGAGCAACAGAGGGCCCAGGGCAAGCCAGGGAGATTTACCGGCGCACCAGATAGCAGCCCACCAGATGAGCACGAACGGGACCAGCGTCGTGAAGACTTGCTTCAATCCCTCGAGGTCATCGGACTGGGTGTACCGCGCGATCATCGCGCATTTCTGGCGCTTCAAACTGTCATTCGATATCACGATAGAACACGCGCCCCGTCGCGACACCGTATTTGAGGTGAGAAGCCGCTGACTACCCCAGCGGAAGCCTGTCAGTATGCTCATCTGCGTGGCTCAGCACCAGCGTAATCGATGGCGGATATGAGCCTTCGAGATCAAAACGCCGCTTGCCGTGTTCCCACGACTAACTCGAGGCTGTTATACAACGCTCCGGTGGCCTCTTGCTGTGATCCAGCCGATAGAAACACGCCGGATCCTATAGAGATTTCCTGACATGCAGGCGCGCTGACCCGTGCAGTCGTTGGCCCAGAGCAACAACTGTTGTTATTTGCGCGAAACCGACGGGTCACCGCAGGTGCTGAGCTCGGGCGAGACGAGGCGTGCGAGCGGGTGGCAGATGTCAGGTGATAACGATGGGCTCACCGCCCGTGACGATCATTGTGTGCTCGAACTGCGCGCCGAGACTTCCATCGCTCGAGCGGAGTGTCCACCCATCGGCGTCCTGCACCGCCATCGTTGCGCCCATTGTGAAGAATGGTTCGATTGTGATGACGAGCCCGGCTCGCAACACGGTTCGATCTCGTCGATCAAAAGTGTTGGGAACACTGGGTTCCTCGTGGATGTTGCGGCCAACGCCATGCCCGCAGAGATTACGAACGACTTTGAAACCGCATTGTTTTGCGCACTGTTCGACGGCACGGCCGATATTGCGCAAGGGCCGACCCGCCCTCGCCTGCTTCATGCCGTCCGCCAGAGCGAGACGCGTGGCACGGAGTAACTCGCTTGCCTGCGTCGAGACCGTACCGACCGGGAAGCTCGCACCAGTGTCAGCCCAATAGCCGTCGAGCTCCGCGGACACGTCGATGTTGACCAGATCTCCCGCGCTCAGCACGCACTTCCGGGATGGAATACCGTGGGCGATCCGATCATTGACGCTGATACAGGTGACGCCCGGGAATCCATAGGCGAGCCGGGGTGCTGACCGGGCGCCATGGCGGTCCAGAATCTCCTTCCCAATGGCATCGAGCTCGCCGGTGGTGACGCCCGGTGCGACGTGAGCGCCCATGGCATCACGCGCCTCGGCTACGACGGCTCCCACGCGCTTCAGCCCTTCAACGTCCCGCTCGTCATTGATCGACATCGCCTGCTTTCCCGGTTGAGACGGTCAGCTCCTTTTACCGCATCACCGGCCCGCGCGGCCACTGGCGGGGGCCATTCCGGGCCAGAAGTCGGCGATCTGCTCGCGGGTATGGGCAAATGGCCCGCAAATTATTTTCCGTGCGACTATGATTTCTGCCACTACAGACAGACGCTGATCGTCTGAGAGGAGCGCTTGTGGCAAGGGCGCGCGGGCAGCACGGAGCAATTGTCGGCGTCGCAGAGCATGGCAACTCGGCGGTGCTCATCACTCTTGGGCCTGATGGCGAACTGCTCGATCGCCGGCGCATTGACCTGACAACCGGCCTACCCACTCACCCATACCACCACGAAGGTTCGTGGGCCATTGGCCGTTACGCCAACAGTCCCTGGGCGCGTAAGATCACTCTCCCCGAGGCCGTGGCGTTGGTTAAAAAGGTGCGCGAGGCAGCCGCTCGGGGCGCGGTCGACAGCCTGGAAAAGCTGGCCTCGACAGTCCCCATGGTAATCGAGGCAATCGCGATACGAGCCTGCCCCACATTACCCGAAACGATTGAAGAGCGGATCAGGGACACGCGAGCGTCCAATGTTGCCGATTCAATCATGTATCGAGAGGCCCTCGCGACAGCCGCGCAGTCGCGAGGTTGGTCAGTGCGTTGGTACGACCGGGACGACGTATCCAAACGAGCGACTACAGCGCGCAGCGGCCAGGATGTTGATAAATTCCTCGCCGCGCTGGGCAAATCAATCGGCCCACCCTGGCAGGCCATACACAAACTGGCCGCGACAGCTGCCATCGCGGCGCGCGGCCCGAAATCCGGCCCGGAAATACGCATACCCTAGTTATCCTCGATGATATTCATCCGCCGCTGCTCAACAGCCGCGCGCTCGACGAACCCCGCCACCTCACACAAGCCAGGCACATAAATCCGACACGCCGGACGCTTCGCCATCGCCGCGTCGAGTTGCTTCAGAAGCTCGACCGGATCGAGGCCGGGAGGGGCGGCAATCTGTCCAAGCACGACGTGCTTCTCCACCGTCTGTTTGTGCTCGTGATTGATCTTCTGATCGTTCCAACAGCTCGCACAGAGAAATTTGACCTTCTCCGTGTGCGAGTAGATGACAGTATCGCCCTCCAGGTCGCTCGACGCTTCCTGTAGCTGGCGGGCGGTTTCCTGTGTGCCGGCGAAATTGAAAAGCCGGTACTGAGCCCGGTGCAAAGTGGCCAGATGCGGAAACACCGGAATCTTTGAGTCACCATACGTATGCTCGGTGATCGGCGCGCCGTCGATCAGGATCACGTCACCGTAGTCGACCCCGAGGTCCTGGTACGAGACGCTGCGAATGACCCCGTGACAAGGGCTGAGCCGATCGATCCAGATCGACTCCTCCAGCCCCGGATCATCCGGGTCGCAGGTCCGCTCAGCGAGCGGCCGCTCCGCGACCCGCACTTTGACGCTCGCATAGGATCCTTCCGGCAAACCCAGGCGACCGATTTCAACTTTCTGGTTCAGCCGCTTCCACACTTCCAGGGCCACAGCAGCCTCGCCCGCGCCCGTGGCGCAGATACCCAGATTCCATTCAGTCGCTTCGTCATAGGGCTCGCCAGTGATGGAATTCGCGGTCTGGTTGGCGACCATGCCTTCACGGAAGCGCCCGTGGGTTTTCAGAAACAGGCCGTAGTTGTAGTGGTGTCCGGAATTCTCCGGCTCGAGCTCAATCAGACGGCGATAACTGGTTTCAGCCAGATCATCCCGTTGGCGCGCCATCATCCTTGCGGCGGTTGACAGCCCTTCCAACAGCATGACCTCCGAATCGCCACCTCGGGCATTCGCGGCAAGCTCGGCCAGCGCGTCCGTGACCTGCTGAAACAATGAGTGCCCGGGAGGTGGTGAATTCAGGAAGTTGATATCCCGAGCCCGGTCGAGCGCCTCCCCCACCACGGCAAGCACAGTCTCACTTTTCGGGTAAGCGTTGTAGACCTGCTCCAGCGCCTCGAGAGACTTTTCAGTTGAAAAGATCCCGCGCGCGACGAGGTACGCGACGCTCGCCGCGACAAACTCCTGCCTCCGCGCTGCAGCCAGCATTTCCCGCAGGCTCGCCCACGCTTCGTCCTCCCGTCCAGCCTTCGCATGCCCGGTGATGCGGTTCTCAATTTCCTGCAACTGACCGGGTGAGAGAAATTCGTTGGGAAAACGGGATGACGCCATTTATTTGGCCAATGCCTCGATCGCGGCGGCGATCCCCTGACTGTCCAAGCCCTGATAGCCCATCTGCTGCCACAAGCCACCGGAGCCTTCCTTGTGGGTCCCGATGTGGTTGTATCTGCCCTTGAATCCCGCCTGCAGCAGATAGCTGCCGAAGCGGCTGCCGAGCCCGGTCTTGACATTCCAACCTTCGACAACCAATACGAAAGGCGCACCCGCCAGTTTCTTCATCATGGCCGGGTCAACGACATTGACGGTCGCCTTGTTGACGAGATTCACCTTCACCCCGCGCTCCTGCAGGTTGATGATCGCATCGAGCGCGCGATAGACGGTCTCACCTACGGCAACAACGTAACCGCTGCCGGCCGGCGCCTCGCGGATCAGATCGTCCTTACCCGGCTCAAACGACTTGCCCTGGTAGAACGGCTTGCCATCCTCACCGAGGATGTCAGGCACGGTCGATCGGGTCGTAAACAGGAATCGCAGCCCCTCGTCATTGAAGATCCGCTTCACGCACGCCGCAAACTGATGTTGGTCAGCAGGGAAGTACAGCCGCGTCTCGTCATCGCCGTGCCCGGGAGTGACACCGCCGTCGGCAAACATGCTGTTGATTCCGAAATGGCAGGTGTTATCCGCCATGTCGTCCACACCACTGTGGGAAAAGTGCGCCAGCACATTGGAAAAATTGAGGCGCGCCATGGTGATCTCGCTGATGCACATCTCCAGGAACGCGCTGAACGTGGCGTAGATACCCTGCCTGCCCTTGCTGGCGCCGAATCCCGCGGCCGCGGAATAGTTGCCCCGCTCCATGATGCCGCCACGTACGAAGACTTCCGGATGCTTCTTGCGGATGTGGTGCAAGCCGCATGACCCTTCCAGGTCGTTGTCAAACACGCGCACGCTTTCCACGCGCTTCTTTTCATCCATGCCGTCCAGGATCTCATTGATGATCTTGCCGAAGTCATCACGGTTCTTACCCACACCGGAGGAGCCCTTGTAGGTCAACGGGCTCTTCGCAGGCTTTGCCGCCTCCAACAGGGCGATGGCCTCTTCATAGCCACCGCGCTTCTTCAGATAGGCAATGGCCATGTGAGCTTCGAGCACTTCATGAGCCTTCGGGTTGCCTTCGGCTCCCTCGATGCCGGGTGCCATCCGCCGCTTGATGACCAAAGCATGTGGCCGATCCTCGGAGAACATGCGGCACAGATCCACGAACAGCGCATCCAGATCCTCACCCATCGTGGTCTCGGTCAGCAGACCGTAACCGGCGAGAGTCCGTGTCAGGTCGTAGCCCGGCATGTATTCCTGCGGGTGACCCGCGATTGTCACGTTGTTGTCATCCACCAATACTTTGACATTGAGCTTTTTGGCGACTGCCAGGCGCGCAGCCTCGGCATTGTCGCCTTCCATCTCACTGCCATCGGAGCCGAGCAGCACAATGGCCTTGCCCGGATTGGCCATCGCGACACCATTGACGAAAGCCCACAGGTGCCCCAGTCGACCCGAGCTGAATTCGACTCCAGGGGTCAGCAGCTTTTCAGGATGGCCGGGCAGACCGCTGTCGTACTCGCGATAGTGAAGCAGCTTCTCCGCCGGCATGGCCCCATTCAGCACGCTCAGCAGGTACTGGGTCGCCACGCGATGCCCGGCCTCATCGTAGAACACCGGCAGGATCGGGCTGCCATTGGCAATAAACGCCCGGATGATCATGACTTCGGGCACCGTGTCGTAAGCGCCGCCGGTGTGCCCGGACAGGCCCTTCGCGCCCGCGAGCGCTGTGAAGAACACGATCGCATCGCGCGCCAATTGAATGTTGTACTGAAGTGCAGCCCGCTGCTCGTCCGTCAGTGAAGGCTTGCCTGGGTCGAGCTTCAGGGGCTTCAAGCTGTTCAAATCAATTGGAAAGCGTTCGTTGGACATTCCGACTCCTGGTCGATTGCTCGGTGATGTAGCGCGGGGCGAAATAGCCCACCACTGGATGGACACTCGCACGGACTGAAGGTCGCTACCGATGGCTATTCGACCACATCGACACGGGTTTCTGCATCCTGCGTATGGCGACAATGCCGCGGCGGAACGATCCAGCCACCCGCGCGTTAGGCGTACAAATCGACCGTAACAGGGGAGTTATCATGCGCAAGTTCTCGCTCGGCATCGTCGTGGCGGCGGCATTGCTTTCATCGACTATGGCTCAGGCTTCGCAAAGCGCGAAGCACCAGGCGCAGGAGCTGCAGCGGTCGAAGCTGACGCTCATCGAGGCCATCAGGGCGGCCGAGAAGACCGATGGGGGCCGCACCACGACGGCTGAATTTGTCTTCAAGCGCGGGAATCCCGCGGTTTATGAAATCAAGGTGCTGAGCGCGGACGGCAAGAAGCTCACTAAGTACGACATTGATCCGAAGACTGGCAACGTTCGCGACACCCACAATGAGGTCCTGGAAAAGCTGCTGACCCGGATCTCTCCGGACAACCTCCGCCTGACGACGACGACCCTTTCGCATGCCGTCTTTGTTGCGCAAGAACAGACGGGTGGCCGGGCATTGAACGCGGATGTTGATCGCAAGGGTGATCATCTCGAGTACACCGTCGAGACCGTCAAAGTCGATGGAACATCTCACAAGGTCAAGATCGACGGGTCGAACGGGAAAGTGATCTCGGACGATTCGGAGAAATAAAACTTCAGTGCCGTTCCGCGGCTGGCGGGCGTCAGTGATGCTCGGAGAACACGACGATGTTGCCGGCCGGATCGGCGTAGCCGATTTCAGTGCTGCCGTAGAAAGTCTTGCGTTGAGGCATCACAACCAACTCACCCAGCAGCTGAGACTCAACATCCGCCAGTTTATCCACCTCAACATACAGAGTTGTTTGTTGAGGCGCCGCGCGGAAAGCGTCTTTCGCGGACGCGGACTTCACCAGGTCTTCCTTCACGCTGGCAGCGGTCTGATACATGACCTCCACGGCCTCCCCGGCGAGGATCACGAATGCGAGGCGGCCGTCGGTTGCGTTCTGGTCGGGGACTTCGGTGGTGGCGGTAAGACCCAGCTTCGTCCAGAACGGCAGGACCGGCTCGATGCGGTCGACGATCAGGACCGGGGTGGCTTTGCGTAGCAGGGACATATGGGGAACTCCTGTGAAGAAAGCAGGAGGACACCTTAGACCGTCGTCACCGCCCCATCTTGAACAAATCCGGCGCGAGCGGCCTGCGTGGCAGCCCATTCGGTGGGTGTGAGACCCGTGAAAGCACGGCAGTCCCGGACCAGGTGGGCCTGGTCGCTGAAACCGGCGGTAGCCGCGATCGATGCCCATCCACGTGCACCCGCTGCATGGAGTCGGAACACCGTGCGCAGGCGCGCCAGTCGGCGATAGCTGACCGGCCTGAGCCCGACATTGGCAAGGAAACGCCGCTCGAACGCCCGTTCGCTCGAGCCGACATCGCGAGTCAAAATGGACACCGAAGGAAAGTCGTGCGATTCAGCCCGCACCCAACGACCGAGCGCGTGACTTATAACTGGGTCGGGCTCATCGAGTGCGGCGACGTGCGCGCGCAATGCGTCGAACACGAGCCGAAGCCCCGCCTCCGCGACTCGTTCAGCGGACACACTCAGTGAGAAGGGAACAACGACATCCAGCAACTCATCGGCGCGCGCGCCACTAAACGCAGTAACGGCCCCAGGACGCAGCCGTACTCCCAACATGTCAACGGACCCACTGAGCTCAACTACCTGCGCCGTGCTCATGGGTCCAACCAATTCGATCGCGCTACCGGCCGAAAGGTCGAACAGCAAATCTGCGCAGCCGTCTGGCAACACCCGGTGCTGAAACGGAGTCGTCTCGCTAGCGCACCCGTTGATTCGCCAAAAACACGCAACCCACGGAGCCAGGTCGCGCGGAGGCATGTATTCCGCGTAAATCATTCGGAGCCATTATAGCCAGGCACACCTCGTTATACGTCCATTATCAGAGAGAAGCCGCCGTAGAACATCCGTTTGCCATCAAACGGGGTGTTGGCATGATCCGGTTTCATCCGCTCGTCGGCCATCAACTTCTGCCACGCGGTGTCACGCTCCGCCTTTGAGCGCCATTCAATCCAGGAGTAAACGACGTTTTCGTCGGCAGTTGCCTGCACCGCTTTGCGGAAGTCGGTAACCTTGCCATCAAACACGTCGTCACCCCAGTTTTCCACGAGCCGCAGCGCGCCGTACTCTTTGAAGATCGGGATGTATTTCCCTGCAAACTGCCGATAGGCTTCCTTCTTCGCAGCGGGCACCGGCACAATAAAGCCATCGACATACCCGGCCTTCCCCCGGGGCCCGTCATCCAGAATCGCCTCGAACCCGGAGAAGATCATCCGCTGCCCGTCAAATGGCATCGAGCTGGCCATTTCTTTCATCCGCGGATCGCTCATCATTTTCTCGTTCGCCGCATCCCTTGCCTGCTTTGAGGGATATTCAAACCAGGAGAACACCACGGTCTCGCCGTCCTTCGCCTGGACCGCGCGCTTGAAGTCGGTGACCTTGCCATCAGGCACGTCATCGCCCCACGTCTCCACCATGCGCTCGACGCCGCAGTCCTTGAGCAAAGACGAGGCCTTGGCCGCGTGGCTGAGGTAGGCCTCCTTGTTGCCGGTCGGAACGGCTGTCACAAACCCTTCAACGTAGATCATCGCGGTCCCCTTTGGTTTACGGCTACACGGGAGGACGCACGGGTAGAGATCAATCCGACACGCGGGCGAGAATTAATTCAGCGTAACCGTCCCGTCAAACACGACCTTCAGCGAACGGCACGTATAAAGGCTCTCAGGCGTAACGGTAGTGCGTTCCCAGGGAATCCGTCCAAAGTACCACATCTTCCAGATCCGCAAGTCCGCTCCCGGGTTGCGCTCCAGCAACTCGCGGAATGTCTGCACCTCGCCGATTGCTTCACCGGTCGATTCCTGCAGGACTTCGCGCACAAAACGCGAGCAGAACTGGCGCCGGGATTTCAGGTTGAAGCCCGTGTCATACAAGCGCCCCAGGCGGCGGCGCATCGATCGCCGCAGCAACGCGATCTCTTCCCCGGAGAGCGTTCGCGGCAGCCGCAGCACGGCCACCCGTCCCTGCGCCGACCGCCGCACAAACCACTGGAACGGCGTGCGGCAGGAAAGCGGAATCCGGCTCTCGGCAACGACGGGACCCAACCAATTGAATCCCACGACGATTCCAACGTGGTTGGTCCAGGTGCCCGTAGCTGCCGCTACCTCGGCAAATGGCCGCCCTCCGATGCGGGTGAAAACGATGTCGCCCACCCGGAGGGTCCGTTCGAGCTCGGATATTTTTTGCATCGGTGAAGCATCACCGACAAATAGCTGAACGTGCGACCCGCGCAGGCGCAGTCGCCGCTGGTTAGCCCTCGGGTATCACCGGACGATACCTTCCCGCGCCGGACGCAATCGGAAATCATAATTCACGGTATAAAACGGCGTCTCCATCTGCTGCCCGTCGGGACCCACGCCCGCGGGGTGCCGCTCGAATTGTGCTACCAGCGACTCTTTCATCCCAAAGACTGCGTCTGAATCCAGATACTGACTATCAGCAACAAACAGGTGCGTCGTCACCGGTGAATAACCCGCTGCCGAGACGATCATATGAATGTGACCCGGCCGATACGGATGGCGCCCCATCCTGCGCAACATCACTCCAACCGGGCCATCAGTCGGAACCGGATAGAAAGTAGGTTTGATCGAGCGGAACCAGTAACGCCCCTGGGCATCCGTCCGGATCCTGCCGCGAGCCTTCATCCCCGATTCCCCCGGGATCTGCATGTCGTAGTTGCCCTCGCCATCTCCGGACCAGATATCGAGCAAGGCATTTTCCAACGGCTTGCCAACCACGCTGAGCACACGTCCGGAATAGAACGTGGGTTCGCCTTTGACCCCTGCTGACAGATTGCTGCCGAGCGGCAGCTCAGGCGCATTCTTCCAGTAGAAGGGTCCCATCACCGTCGAGTCGACGCTGCCTTCCTCCGCGGGATGATTGAGAGTAATGACCAACACGGATACTCCCAACGTATCCGACAGAAGAATGAACTCCTGACGCTTTTCCGTGCAGGCCTGACCAACGTCCGTGAGGAACTGAATCGCCGCCATCCACTCCGGCTCGGTCAGATTCACTTCACGCACGAAGTCGTGCAGATGAGTAACCAGCGAGGTCATGACTTCCTTGAATCGCGGCTCCCCGCACTGCGCCAGCCGTTCGATTACGGCCTGGGTAATGCTCCTCTCATCAAACTCACGCATGGCTAGGCGCCCCCGGCTATCGGTAAGTGTTGTTCGAGGTGTGATTACCGGCCAGCCATCGCTTCAACTCGGCATGGGCATCCGCCCGCCGGTCACGGCCTATCTTCTCCACTTCGGGATGGTCGAGTGTGAATTCCAGGATCAACCCGTTGGGATCAGTCACATACACTGAACGGCAGTAGCCGTGTTCCAGCACATAAGTGTCCGGAGGCTTTATCCCCGCTGCTGCAATCCGCCGCTCAATGGCGCTCTGGGTCTCGGCGTTCACCTTGAGTGCGATGTGATGAAACGGCGACGCCGGCATCTGTGGGCCAAACTCTTCCTGGTCCGAGGGGTTCTCAAACTGGAAGAAGGCCAACGCTCCCCCGTCGCCCATTTCGTAGAAGGTGTGGCAGTACGTACGCACCTTGCCGAACAACTCGTCCGATTCGCACCAGGTAGCGACCAGCGGCAGGCCGATGATGTCCTCGTAGAACTGCCGCGTCTTCTCCTGGTCACGCGTGACATAGGCGTTGTGATGCAGTCTGATCGGAATATTCGGTGACTCGGCCATGTGAGCTGTCCTCTTGCATCAGAACTTGTAAGTAAAATCGACGCCGTAGCGGCGTGGCAAGGCTCTCCAGAGGAAGCCACCCGCGGAGAATTCGGCGTTGTAGATCTTGTTGGTCAGGTTCTTCGACCAGGCGGTCACGGTCCAGCGCTCGCCTTCGAATCCGGCCCGCAGATCAATCAGATTGACCGGATCGCGGGAAGTCACATTGTAGGGATCCCACCAGGTACGCCCGATCTGCTGGTAGTCCAGGCGCAACGTCCCGTTGATTCCGTCAACCAGGGGCTGCCGATACTGGAAACCGGCCCCCACGGTGTTCTTGGTCAGCAGCGGGGGCTTATTGCCCACCACCTTCGGATCCTCCATGCGAGTGATCTTGCCGTCGGTATAGCCGAAGTTGGCGTACAGGTCGAGCCGGTCGGTTGCCCGCGCCGTCAGCTCCAGCTCCACGCCCTTGTAGGTGGCATCGAGATTGCCCAGGTTCTGCGTGGAAGTGGTGGCGTCAAAGTAAAAGAAATACCCATTCTTCGACTTCGTGTGAAATACCGACAGGTTGGCGTTCAACCGGCGCTCCAGGAACTGGCTTTTGGCACCCAGCTCCCAGGTGTCCGCCACTTCCGCATTGAACAAATCGTGCACGCCGAGATTCCCCGCCGCCTGCGCGATGGCTCCGACACCGGTTTGATTGAATCCACCACTGCGAAAACCCCGGCTCCAGCCTCCGTAGACAGTCAGATTGTCCGCGGCCTTGTAGCGCAGTGTTCCCTTGGGTTGGGTCTCGCTGAAGGTATGCTTGCGGACTTCGCCGTTGAATGCCGTGGGATCCGGAAGAAACTGGGTCGGCGTATCCGTCCTGTTCTGCCGGGAGTCCTCGTCATAGCGGATGGCCGCATCCACTTCGAGCCGGCTGGTGATGTCATAGGTGGCATCGCCGAACACCGCCCACGCGTTGTTGTTCTGAGAGTCCGACAGGAACGTGACATTGGTTCCGTCCGCGAACGGGTTACTCGGATCGATCCGGGGGTTTCGATAAACCCGCGGCACACTGCCGCCACCCCGGTCAACGATATTGTCGGTGGAGATGAAGCGCTCCGTGTGGACGTAGTACAGGCCGGCCATCCAGGAGAAGCCGCCGACCTTGTCCGCCGTGAAGCGCAACTCCTGGCTCCAGGTCTTCATGTCAATGAACTGCGACTGGCTCTCATCCAGCGGTCCACCAAGAGCCGCCGGAATGCCCGCGAAGAATACGTTGAAGGCGATTGAACTCTTGACCGGCCGGAAATCGTAGGCATCACCCGTGTCGATTTCCTTCGTGGTGTTGTAATCAGTGACGGACGTGAACGTGCCGAAATCGGCTTTGTAGTCGGCCTTGAAAGCCGTATCCAGCACATCGCGATAGTCGACACCCAGGTTGTTGTCCTGGATCGGACTGGTGACATTATTCGCGTTCGGCGCGGTGGTAAATGTGCTGAAAACGTTGGCCTCGTCGTCGCGGGGAATAATGTAGTAATAGGCAGTCGTCTCCACGCGGTCACGGAACACGCGCAGGTCTGCGGTCCATTCATCGGTTGGCCGCCACAGCAGGCGCAGGCGGCCCGAGTAGTCCCGATAGGGATCGGCTTTCCGGTTGAGGTACGTGTTCTCCAGGTAGCCGTCCGTGTTGTAGAAGTTGAGTGACGCGCGGTATCGCAACGCGCCCGCCGGGTCTATCGGTCCACTGACGGCGACTTGTGCCCGCTCCGAAGTGCCATTGCCGATACCGACCTTGCCCGTGCCCTCAAAGTGATCCGCCGGATCCACGGTGTGAATGATGATTGCGCCACCGATCGCGTTGCGCCCGTAGAGCGCGCCCTGCGGACCCTTCAGCACCTCAATCTGCTGGATGTCGGTCAGCTCCTGGTTGAACTGATAGGGGTTGGTCTCCAACACACCATCGACGAGCACGGCCACTGACGGCTCACTGTTGCGGGCTTGCGAGATACCGCGCACGGTGATGAAAGAGTTGCCGACATTCTGCACCTCGACCATGGTCATGTTCGGGACCATGGCCACGAAGTCACGGGGATTCTCGATTCCCGCGGATTGGATCTGCTGGGCCGTGAATACGTTCACGGTGATCGGCACATTCTGGAACGACTCATCACGCCGGCGGGCGCTGACCACGATCTCCTCGAGCGTTGCAGGTTGCGTCTGTGCCCAGGCGGACTGCACAAACAGGACAACCCCCAACCCAGCAGCCGCGGCTGACAGGATTCGGCGCATCGGACTGAGCATATGACATCCCCCTCTACTTTCCGCTTTTTATTCGAGCTGTGCGCGCACCATCTGGGCCCCGGCAACCATGGCCTGCAACTTGCCGAACGCGACCGCGCGCGGCAGGTATTTCATGCCGCAGTCGGGCGCTACCAACAGATCACTTGCGTTGACGTACGGCAACGCCCGACGGATCCGGTTGGCCACCACTTCGGGCGTTTCAATATTCTGATCCGCGAGATCAATGACACCGAGCAGGATCTTCTTGCCCGGCAGCCCTTTGAGGACGGCGCAATCGAGATTCGATTGCGCCGTCTCAATGGATATCTGTGCGCAACCGCACTCGCTCAGCTCCGGCAGGAACGAGTAGCCTGATGGCCGCGAGTGAATGATCGCTGCATAACCGAAACAGATGTGCAGCGCCGTGGTACCCGGAGCGTTCTGCAGCGCACGGTTGACTGCTTTCAGTCCGTACGCTCGCGCTTCCTCGGGACGCGCCTGCATGTAGGGTTCATCAATCTGTACAACATCCGCACCGGCGGCGAACAGGTCGCGGATCTCCTCATTGACAGCCGTGGCATAGTCCATCGCCGCGGCTTCGCGGCTGCCATCGTAGTAGTCAATCTGCGCCTGTTGCGCCATGGTGAACGGACCCGGCACCGTTACTTTCACGCGTCGTTGCGTATGACTGCGCAGAAAGTTGAGATCGCGCACGGCCACGGCGTGGCGACGTTGGATTTTGCCGACCACGCGGGGTACCGGATTCGGATGGCCGCTGCGATCGAGCGCGGATCCCGGGTTGTCCAGGTCGATGCCGTCGAGCGCGGTCGCAAAGCGGTTTGAATAGCTTTCGCGCCGGATCTCCCCGTCCGTGATGATGTCGAGGCCCGCGTCCTCCTGGGCCTTGATGGCCATGAGAGTCGCATCATCCTGCGCCTCTTCCAGGTATGCTGCCGGAATCCGCCATAGCTCGCGGGCCCGAACCCGCGGCGGGAACCGGCCGGCCAGCCTGGCGCGATCAATCAGCCATTCAGGCTGTGGATAGCTTCCGACCAGCGTTGTTGGAAACAGCATGGCATCCTACCTCTCATTGTGGATCACCATCGGCCAGACCTCGCCCCGGGCCAGCGCGGCGCGAATGGACGCACCGTGTTGATCCAGGAGTGGCGCGGCTTGCACTGACTGCGCTCGCTCACCGTCAAACTGCACTGGCGGGCGAACCGCTCGAGTAGCCGTCTGCGGAGATTCAACGGGTACCATGATCCCCAGGTGGGCCACCTGCGGATCACTCACAACTTCATCGAGGCGATTGACCGGCGCATGAGGCACATCCTCCACCTGCAGGCGCTCGACCCAGTACGCCAGCGGCTCGAGCGCGAAGCGTTTGTTGAGCTCCACAGCCAACGTTTCGTATTCGGCAATACGCCGCTCGCGGGGATTGAAGCGTGGGTCGGTGGCCAGCTCCGGGGCATCCAGGGCTGCGACGAGCCCTTCCCAGAACTTTTCCAACGACGACAGGTGAATCGCCAGGAGGCGCTCATCCGCCGTGCGCAGAATGTAAGCCTGTGCCAATCGGGGACGATCGGCCGAAGTCGGCGTCTGACCCAGCGCGAAGAAAGCAGCAAACGGCTCAACAGCGAAGTGTGTCATGGCCTCGAGCATCGAGACTTCGACGTGACTACCAGTGCCCGTTCGTCCCCTCTGCACGAGAGCCGCGAGAATTCCCTGCGAGGCGTAGATTCCGGTAATGGCATCGGCGAGCGCCGGCCCCAGAAACTGGGGCCGCTGGTAATCAACCACCACGCTCAGAAATCCACTCAAGGCCTGCGCGACCGAGTCGTAGCTGGGACGATCCACATACGGGCCACTCGAACCAAAACCGCTGATCGAACAACACACCAGCCGCGAGTTGAGTGATTGCAGACGATCGACACCGGCCCCGAGACGTTCAGCCGTGCCCGGGCGAAAGTTCTGTATGTAGACGTCCGCTTCGCGAATCAGGCCTTCAAATATCGCCCGGTCCGTGCCCTGCTTCATATCGAGCATGAGACTGCGCTTGTTGCGGTTATAGGCCTGGAAGTGCGGCGAATACTGGCCGCCCTGATAAGCCCGATAGGGGTCGCCACCCGGACTTTCGATCTTGATGACGTCCGCGCCGAGGTCGGCGAGCATCATTCCGCAACAGGGTCCTGTTATGAACGTTCCCTGTTCCACGACACGGATGCCTGCGAGAGCCTTACTCATGCTCAGGCGTCCTCGCTTGGTTTGAATCCGGCGGGGAGCTCACCGTCATACTCAATCGCCTGGGCCGCTGCATGTGACATGACAAAACCGATGGCACGTTGTTGTTCTTCCAGGAGATGGGCGATGAGGCCCGCGGTACGTGCCAACAGGGGCACGCCCTTCAAGGCAAGGAGTGGATAACCCGCGTCCAGTAGCACGGATGGAATGGCCCCCGAGACATTGATGCTCAAAGGACGTCCGATCAGCTCCGGCAGCAATTTTTCGACCGTCGTTGCAATCTGGATGTGCCGGCCGGACAGGCCCGCCTCGGCTGAAACCTGGAACAGCCGGCGCGCGCGTGGATCACCGCCTTTGTGCAAGGGATGACCGTAGCCTGGAATGGCGCGCTTTCCCTCGCGGTACTCCCGTACGACATCCGTAATCGCGGCCTCCGGGCTCGAAGAGCCCGCAGCTCTTTTAGCGATTTCGGCATAGAACTGACCCGCGGCTTCGGATGAACCCAACACAACCGAGCCACATCCGAGCAGTCCTGCCGCCACTGCGCCTTGCAAGGCTTCGGGTGCCGCGGCTAGTGTCATTCGCGACACCTGCACACTGGGAACGAGGCCATGTTCCGCGATGGCGACCAACGTCGCATCGAGCACGCGCCGTTGTGCCTCAGTGGGCAACGCTCCGGTGACGAGCAGCCAGAAGTGCTCGGTGAAGTTGATTGACCCAATCAACTCCCCGGCCAGATCCCGCCCGCGAACCAGGATGGTGTCCTCGTTCGAGGTCGAGATCGCGGACGCCTTGTTCTCCTGCCGACCGATCTTCACCCACCGCCCCCTACCTCCAACCTTTAATTTTCGAATAGCGAAAAAGTAGTCGGAGTACGAAATCAGTGTGAACCACAGATCCGCGCGCGGTCAAGAACCGCGCGACACGGGGCAGGTTTTCGCTTTGCGAAAGTTTGTCGGGTGGGGCTGGGCTAGTGGCCGAGGAACGATTGCAACACGCTGTTGAATTCGTCGGGGCGCTGCAGAGGAGCGAAGTGAGTTACATTGCTCAGAAGCCGCAGGCGCGCGCCCGGTACCGTGTTGGCCAGATACCGCATGTGTTCCAGGCGGATGAATTCGTCACGTTCGCTGATTGCGAAGCAGACCGGCACATTGATACTGGCCAACTGCGCAGCCGTGTAGTTGGGCTCCGTTTTCATCATTACGCCGATGGCCGCGAAGAAATCATCAAACTGATCCGGGGTAGCTGACAGGCGCGCATAGTCCTTGCGATGCCGGCTCAGACACCGATCAATGACAGGGTTGGGCCACGCGATCTCCTTCGTGCCAGTTGGATCCATGTTGCATGCGAAGAAGAATACTCGCGTGATGCGCGAAGGGATGCGCATGGCCAGGATCAACGCGATGCAGGCGCCATCGCTCCAACCAACAACGGCGGCCTTCTGCGCATTGATCGTATCCATGACGGCAGTGACATCCGTTGCCATCAACTCATAAGTATAGGGTCGGGAGTCACGAGTGCTCCTGCCGTGTCCGCGGCTGTCGATGAGCACAACGCGGTGGCCGGAGCCTACCAATGACTGCACCTGATAGCCCCAATTGC
>Ga0207703_10001291_pt1 | contig 23198 bp, 19 predicted proteins | sample KBSSwiS12_FD_184304 | JGI IMG/M metagenome (GOLD analysis project Ga0207703, IMG submission 184304) | Switchgrass rhizosphere microbial communities from Kellogg Biological Station, Michigan, USA - KBS Switchgrass S1-2 (SPAdes) (version 2) | ecosystem: Host-associated > Plants > Roots >...
CCCCGACCCCCGCACCACGGGCCAGCGCTACCACGACGCCCTCGGCGAAGTCTGCGAGCGGGTCATGGCCGCCGGGGACCTCCCCGACTCCGGTGGCACCCCCACCCAGGTCAGCCTCACCCTGCCGCTGGAGAACCTCCTCGGCCTCGCCGGCCACCATCCCGACTGCTCCCGCGGCCACGCCGAACGCGACGAGCAGACCCGCCACCACGGACGCGGGCCGCGCGGCGGGATCGCCGACGCCAGGCGCCACGCCGCCACCGGCGGGCGCGTGAGCCTCCCGACGCGGGATGACTGCCCGATCTGCGCCACCCTCAGCCTCCACCTCCCACCCGGAATCACCGGCACCGGACTCGTCCTCCCCCAGAAAGTCTGTGACCGTCTCACCTGCGGCAACACATTCCTCCGGGCCGTGATCATGGACCCCGGATACGTTCCTCTCACCGCCGGGCGAGGGTCCCGAACAATACCCGCCGCGCTGCGCGCGGCGGTGATCGCCCGGGACCACATGTGTACGTTCCCCGGCTGCCATCGGCCCGCCAGCTGGACGAATGTTCATCACCTCACGCACTGGAAAGACGGTGGCGAGCACTCGCTTCAGAACTGTATTCTAGTGTGTTCCGCCCACCATGATTTCATACATTATGAAAACTGGCTCGCCCGGATTGGTGACGCCGGGATCGTCGAATGGCGACCGCCGCTCGCCTGGGGCGACCGACCGTGGCGAACGACCGGATCCGGACGGCGCACGACCCTTACGCGGCGTACGCCGCGGCGGCGGCCTGACTCACCGAGCCGACCAGACCAGTCGAAACACCTCCGTCAGACCGCCGCCATTCATGGCCGGAACCACTGGCCGCAAGCGAGACATTCACACGCCGACTCGCGGCAATCTGTGAAGTTATCCTGCCAGACGTGAGACGAAAGAGGGTGCGCGGTGTTCTCATTCGCGATCGGATCGCGCGCGGGCGGAGCCAGCCCGACCAACAGGCGGTGTCTTGATGTCACGAGCGGCGCCCACGGACTGGAGCGGGATCAGCGAACGGGGCGTTCGCCAGCGTCGTGCTGGCCTGGCGAGCAGGTCTCCGCTGAGGCGACAGCCCGTCAGCGCGGGCGCGGCCCGTCGACGAGCAGCGCGAGCAGGCGCCGAGCCTGCTCACCCTGCTCGGGGGCGCAGTGACCGAGACGCCGACGGCCGGCGGAGCCTGGCCGGCTGGCGCGCCGGGCGTCCTGGCGCTGCCGTCGGGACGCATGGTCCGGGGCCGGGGGCTGCGCCACCCCACGCCGGCCGGTCCGGAGCCGGACTACGGCGTCTACCTGCTCGGCCACCAGCCGCCGGAGGTCGGCTGGGAGAGCCGCTGGGTGCGCTGGCCGGACTTCCGCCTCCCGGCCGACCGGCCGGACGCCGCCGCCGCGCTGCGCGAGGTGTGGGAACGGGCGCCCGGCGAACGGGTCGAGATCGCCTGCGCCGGCGGCCTCGGCCGGACCGGCACCGCGCTGGCCTGGCTGGCCGTCCTGGACGGCGTCGCGCCGGGTAAGGCCGTCGCCTACGTCCGCGCCCACTACGCGCCCCGCGCGGTCGAGACGCCGTGGCAGCGCCGGTTCGTCGCCCGCCTCCCGCCGGGGACCGGTTAGGCGCCGATCGCGGCCAGGACCGGGCCGGCCAGCTCTGGCCGGCAGATGAGCAGGTCGGGCAGGTACGGGTTGGCCGCGTTGTAGCGCAACGGCGAGCCGTCGAGCCGGGAGACGTGCAGGCCGGCGGCCGCGGCGACGGCGACCGGCGCGCACGAGTCCCACTCGTACTGGCCGCCCGCGTGGGCGTAGACGTCGACTTGGCCCCGCACGACTGCCATCGCCTTCGCCCCGGCCGAGCCCATCGGCACTAGCTCGGCCCCGACCGCGTCGACCAGCGCGGCGGCGAAGGCCGGCGGCCGGGTCCGGGAGACCGCCAGCCTCGGCGGAACCGGCGCTCCATCGGGCAGCAGGGCGGGCGGCGGGACGACCGGCGGCACCCCGGTGCCCAGCACCAGCCCGGCGGCCGGCAGCGCGACCGCGCCGATCGCCGCGGTCCCGTCCAGGGCGAGCGCCACGTGGACGGCCCAGTCGTCCCGGCCCGCCTCGCCGTACTCCCGGGTCCCGTCGAGTGGGTCGACGATCCAGACCCGCGACCGGCCGAGGCGGACCTGGTCGTCCATGGCCTCCTCGGACAGGACGGCGTCGCCCGGGCGGGCGTCGGCCAGCAGGCCCAGCAGCAGCTCGTTCGACGCCTTGTCGCCGGCCGCGCCGCCCTGGTCGCGGATGCCGAGTAGCAGCCGCCCGGCCCGCTCGGCCAGCTCGGCCGCCAGCGCGTGGTCGTCCAGCCCGGCCAGCTCCCCGAGCGTCCCGGTGTTCACGCCCGCGCTCACGCCGACGGCGGGGTCAGGATGCCGGCCGTGCGCAGGTGCTCGATGACCTGGCTCACGCACTCCTCGACCGTCGCGCCCGCGCCCGCCGCCAGGCGCAGCTCGGGATGCTCCGGCGGCTCGTAGGGCGAGTCGATGCCGGTGAAGTTGGCCAGCTTCCCGGCCCGCGCCTTGGCGTAGAGGCCCTTGCGGTCGCGGGACTCGGCCACGGCCAGCGGTGTGTCCACGTGGACCTCGATGAACTCGCCCGGCTCCAGCAGGTCGCGGGCCAGGCGCCGCTCGGCCCGGAACGGCGAGATGAACGAGGCCAGGACGATCAGCCCGGCGTCCACCATCAGCCGGGCGACCTCGGCCACCCGGCGGATGTTCTCGACCCGGTCGGCGTCGGTGAACCCGAGGTCCTTGTTCAGGCCGTGGCGGACGTTGTCGCCGTCGAGCAGGTAGGTGTGGTAGCCCTCGGCGTGCAGCCGCTTCTCGACCAGGTTGGCGATCGTCGACTTCCCGGCGCCGGACAGGCCGGTGAACCACAGCAGGGCCGGGCGTTGCCCCTTCTGGACCGACCGGGCGGCCTTGTTCACCTCGACGGCCTGCACGTGGATGTTGTGCGACCGGCGCAGCGCGAAGTGCACCATCCCGGCGGCCACCGTGGCCTCGGTGAACCGGTCGATGAGGATGAACGCGCCCATGTCCCGGTTGGCCGTGTACGGGTCGAACGGGATCGCCCGGTCCAGGTTGACGTTGGCCACGCCGATCTCGTTGAGGGACAGCGTCTTCGTCGCCGTGTGCTCGAGGGTGTTGACGTTCACCTTGTACTTCGGCGGGGCCACGGTCATCCCGACCGTCCGGGTGCCGATCTTGGCCAGGTAGGAGCGGCCGGGCAGCATCGCGTCCTCGGCCATCCAGACCAGGTGGCACTCGAACTGGTCGGCCACCTCGGGCGGGTCGGTCGCGGCGGCGATGACGTCGCCCCGGCTGACATCGACCTCGTCGGTCAGGGTGAGCGTCACCGACTGGCAGGCGACGGCCTCGTCCAGGTCGCCGTCGAAGGTGACGATCCGCGCGACCGTGCTCTCCGAGCCCGACGGCAGCACCCGCACCCGGTCGCCGGGCCGGACGCGCCCGCCCACGATCTGCCCGGAGAAGCCGCGGAAGTCCAGGTCGGGCCGGTTCACCCACTGCACCGGCAGGCGCAGCGGCCCGGCGGCCAGCTCGTCGGCGATCTCGACCGACTCCAGGTGGCCGACCAGGGTCGGCCCGTCGTACCAGGGCGTGTTCGGGCTGGCCTCGGTGATGTTGTCGCCGCGCAGCGCCGAGGCCGGGATGGCGGTGATGTCGGTCAGGCCGATCTCGGCGGCGAACGCCCGGTAGTCGGCCTCGATCGCGTCGAAGGTCTCCTGGGAGTAGTCGACGAGGTCGAGCTTGTTCACCACCAGGACGATCGAGCGGATCCCGAGCAGCGAGACCAGGTAGGAGTGGCGCCGGGTCTGGGTCAGCACGCCCTTGCGTGCGTCGACGAGGATGACCGCCAGGTCGGCGGTCGACGCGCCGGTGACCATGTTGCGGGTGTACTGCTCGTGGCCGGGCGTGTCGGCGACGATGAACTTCCGCCGCTCGGTCGAGAAGAACCGGTAGGCGACGTCGATGGTGATGCCCTGCTCGCGCTCGGCGGCCAGGCCGTCGACGAGCAGCGCGAAGTCCAGCTCGCCGCCCTGCGTGCCGACCTTCTTCGAGTCGGCCTCCAGCGCGGCCAGGTGGTCGGCGAAGACGAGCTTCGAGTCGTAGAGCAGCCGGCCGATCAGGGTCGACTTGCCGTCGTCGACGCTGCCGCAGGTGATGAAGCGCAGCATCGACTTGGTCTCGTGCGCGCGCAGGTAGGCCTCGATGTCGGTCGCGACGAGGTCGTTGGTCGCGTGCGCCATCAGAAGTACCCCTCCTGCTTCTTCTTCTCCATCGAGCCCGAGGAGTCGTGGTCGATCACCCGGCCCTGGCGCTCCGAGCTGGTGGTCAGCAGCATCTCCTGGATGATCTCCGGGAGGGTCGCGGCCGTGCTCTCGACCGCGCCGGTCAGCGGGTAGCAGCCCAGCGTCCGGAACCGGACGTCGCGCTGGGTCGGGACCTCGCCGTCGCGCAGTGGCATCCGAGCGTCGTCCACCATGATCAGCGCGCCGTCCCGCTCGACGACCGGGCGGGGCGCGGCGAAGTACAGCGGGACGATCGGGATGTTCTCCCGGTAGATGTACTGCCACACGTCGAGCTCGGTCCAGTTCGACAGCGGGAAGACCCGGATGCTCTCGCCCGGGCGCCGGCGGGCGTTGTAGAGATGCCACAGCTCCGGGCGCTGGCGCTTCGGGTCCCAGCGGTGCGCGGCCGAGCGGACGGAGAACACCCGCTCCTTGGCCCGCGACTTCTCCTCGTCGCGCCGGGCACCGCCGAAGGCCAGGTCGAAGCCGTGGGCGTCCAGCGCCTGCTTGAGACCCTCGGTCTTCCACATGTCGGTGTGCATCGCCGAGCCGTGGTCGAAGGGATTGATCCCCTTCTCGATGCAGTCCGGGTTCTGGTGGACGATCAGATCCAGGCCGTGGCGGGTGGCCACGGCGTCGCGGAAGGTGTACATCGCCTGGAACTTCCACGTGGTATCCACGTGCAGCAGCGGGAAGGGGGGCCGCGACGGGTAGAACGCCTTCAGCGCCAGGTGCAGCATGACCGAGCTGTCCTTGCCCACCGAGTACAGCATGACCGGCCGCTCGCTCTCGGCCGCCGCCTCGCGCATGATCTGGATGCTCTCGGCCTCGAGGCGTTGCAGATGGGTCAGTCCGCTCATCGCTGGGCTCACCTTTCCTTGTGTGACCCCATCGTCAGCGGGGTGGATCACCAGTACCGGGCCTGGCACGGCGGGGGGCGCCGGGGCGCGGCCGGGCAGCTCGGAACACACGAACCGCCCCGCCGCGGCCGACATTCCACCCACCGCTCCACGCGACCCCACCAGCCACCCTGCACGAGGGCCACGTCTGCCGGATCATGAGGCTTTGCCGGCCGAGCGTCTTCCCACTGTGTGCTACGTCTCGTTACCCGGACGAACCGGCGGGACGGCGATCGCCGCGATGACAAGCCCGTTTCCGGCCAGCCACCGGCCGGTGAACGCGGTGATCTCGGTTCCGTCAACGGTGGGGCCGGACACGAGCAGCCGGGACGTGAACGTCCCGGTCCCGCCCTCGCCGTCGCGCGTTACCGTGATCAGGGCGTCCTCGAAGCCGAGCCAGCGCCCGGCCAGCGGGAACCACGCCTTGTACGTCGCCTCCTTCGCGCAGAACAGCAGCCGGTCCCAGTGGACCCCACCCGTGCCTGCCGGCAACTCGGCCAGCCAGCGCCGCTCGTCCGGCAGCGAGACGGCGCCGAGGACCTGGCCAGGCAGCGGCTCGTTCGGCTCGGCGTCGATCCCGAGCGAGATCAGCTCGGAGCGGCGGGCCACGACGGCGGCGCGGTAGCCGGCGGTGTGGGTCATGCTGCCGATCACGCCGACCGGCCAGGCCGGCGCGCCCTTGGCGCCGGGCAGGATCGGACCGGGCGCGACCCCGATGGCGGCCAGGGCCCGGCGGGCGCAGACCCGGGCCATCGTGAACTCGCGCCGGCGCTTGTCGACCGCCCGCGCGACCACCGCCTCCTCTTCCGGGAACAGCGTTGCGTCGGGGTCGTCCGCGAACACCTCGGCCGCGGCCGCGGCGGCGGGAACCAGCAGGTCAAGCACGCCGTCCCTCCGCCGGCGCCGGGGCGCCGGGCGTGGCGTTTGACCTGGCGTTCGACCTGGTGATTGACCTGGTGATTGACCTGGCGTCGGGCGTCATGCGGGCTCCTCGGCGGCGATGGTGGTCTCGTGGTGACAGGCCAGCTCCCCCGGCTCCACCATAGAACGCAAGATCTACGCGGGTCGCCGCCGGACGACCAGGATCGTGGTGTCATCGGTGTTGTCGGGGTCGTGGCACCCGTCGAAGAGAGCGTCGGCCCAGCTGGCCGCCACCAGTCCCACCGGACCGGGCCCGGTGGCCAAGCCGCGGCCGGAGTCGGCGCCGGAGCCGGAGTTGGAGCCGGCGCCGGAGCCGGCGCGGTGGGCCGTCGCCAGCGTGCGCAGGCGGGCAAGGCCGGTGTCCGGCGCCTCGCCCCGGCGCTCGACCAGACCGTCGGAGTACAGGACGAGCGCGTCGCCCGGGCCCAGCCGGACCGACGTCTCCAGCGCCGCCAGGTCCGGCGGAGGACCGAACGACCAGGCGCCCAGCGGCGGCGCGGCGGTGAGCTCCAGCAGGTCCGAGCGGCCGACCCGCATCGTCAGGGGCGGCGGGTGCCCGGCCGAGGCGACCCGGGCCGCGCCGGAGGCCGGGTCGAGCACGACGACGACCGCGGTCGCCAGCGCGTCCGGCATCAGCAGGGAGGTCAGCCGGTCCAGCCGGGCCAGCGCGCGCCCGGGTGAGACCGCCTTGGCATCACCGGCCGCGTCACCGGCCGCGCCGGCGTCCGCGCCCGGCTCCGGGCCGGGGTCCGGGCCCGGGCCCGGGTCGGCCGTGACCGGGTCACCGTCGACCAGGTAGGCCCGCAGGGCGTTGCGTAGCTGGCCCATCACCCCGGCGGCGGCCAAGCCATGGCCGGCCACGTCGCCGACGACCACGGCCACCTCGCCGCCGGGCAGCGCGAACGCGTCGTACCAGTCGCCGCCGACCTTGCCGCCGGGCGCCGGGCTGTAACGCGCGCCGACGTCGTAGCCGGGCACGTCGGGCAGCTGGTCGGGCAGCAGGCTCTGCTGGACGGTCTCGGCCAGCCGGCCCGCCTCCCGGGACCGGCCGTACATGACCCGGACCAGCTCGCGGCGCAGGTCGGAAGCCAGGTCGATCTCGGTCGGCGTCCACGGGCGGGCCCGCAACCGGACCGTCTCGCGCCACCGCTCGAACGACTTGCGCGGGCTCCGCCGCACCCCGGGGCCCTCGCGGGCCGCGATCTCCTTGTTGCGCGGGTCACCGCCCCAGTCGACGACCCGGGGCGTCTCCGGCCGGAACCACACCACCGCCTCGTCCGGGGACAGGCGGACGCCGAGCACGCCGCAGGCCACATCCTTGTACGCGGCGAAGCGATCGTCGGCCAGCGGGACCGAGTTCAGAGCCACCAGGCCGTCGCCCGGGTCGAGCGCGCGGAACATCGCGCTGACCACCTCGTAGGGCGGCACCATCCCGGCCGTGCGGTAGTCGCCGTTGACCTGCGCGGCCACCCCGCCCGCCTCGACCAGGTCGAGGAGGTTCGGCGTCCCGTCGAACAGGACCGAGGCCAGGCCGGCGTCCTCCCGGCTGATCGCCTCGACGAGCCGGCCCAGCGTCGAGCGGGCACGCACCAGCCGTTCGAGGATCTGCCCTTCCTCGCGGGAGACCAGCAGCAGCGACAGGATCTGGCCGAGGAACTCCGCCGCCGCGCACAGCTCGTAGGACGGCTCGCGCGGTCCCGCGTAGTGGTGGCAGACCAGCAAGCCCCACAAACGGCCATCCGGGTGCCCTCCGCGACCGGGGGCTCCGCCCATTGTCCCGGTCGCTTTGGGCGAGCGGCCGTCGCGCAGCAGCGAGACGGACATCGACGCGGTGACGCCCATGTTGGTCAGGTACTCCAGGTGGACCGGCGAGACGCTGCGCAGCCAGGCGTCGCTCATGTCCAGCGGCCGGCCGCTGACCGGGTTCACCGGCGGGACGACCGGCTCCGCCCGGTAGCCGACGTCCGGGATGAGCCGCGGCCAGGAGCGCTCGTAGAGCGCCCGGGCCTGGGCCGGTATGTCGGTGGCCGGGTAGTGCAGGCCGAGGAAGCTGTTGAGATCCTCGCGGCGGGCCTCGGCGACGACCTCGCCGTTCCACTCGGCGTCGAACCGGTGGACCATGACGCGGTCGAAGCCAGTGAGCCGGCGGACCTCCTCGGCGGCGACCTCGTAGAGCTCGGACAGGGAGCTGGCCCGGTTGAGGCGCAGCACCGAGGTCCGGGTGCGCTGGTAGGTGCCGGCGAACGTCAGCGGCCGGCGTTCGGAGGTGGCCAGCAGCTCGAGCACGACCAGGCCGTCGACCCGGTGCGGGACGACGTCGAAGGCGACCTCCCGGCCGCCGACGCCGAGCGTCAGCTCGAGCGGGCTGGCCTCGCGCAGGTCGTAGGACGTCGCCAGCACGTCGCGCAGGTGGGCCGTTCCCGCCGCGCCGATGAGATCGTCCAGGGCGCGGCCCAGGATCTGCTCCGGCCCCGCGCCGAGGGCGTCCGCGCAGTTGGCCGAGGCCTGGACCACGGTCAGCTCCGGCTCGCGCAGGGCGAGCAGGACGCCGTGAGGCTGGATGCTGCCCGGGATGTGGATCGACTCGCTGGCACAGGTGTCGAGGTCAGCCGGCGTGCTCGCGGTGGTCGGTCCTGCCCCGGTGGTCGGTCCCGGCTCTGGCGACCCCGACATGCAGGTGCCCTCCCATGGGCTCAAGGACGCGGCGACCAGGCAAAAATGGTGCTGACCAGGCCAAACACGCCGAACTACGATTCGGCCGGGAGCCACTCAACCACCCAAAAGAAGGTGCCACTACACCCCAAGGGAGGCTTACCGTCTCCACATGCCGCCTTCCGAACCCCCAGCGCCGCCCGTCGAGTCGGCCGGCGGGCCGCCGGCCACGGGCGACGCGGTGACGGTGGCGCTGGTCGACGACTACGACGTCGTGCTGGCCGGCGTCGCCCACATGCTCGAGCCCTACCGGTCCCGGGTCGCCGTCGTCGAGATCGACACGAACCGGCCCGTCACCACCCCGGCCGACATCGCTCTCTACGACTCGTTCGCCCAGCCGGAGGCGGACAGTGACGACATCGCCGTGCTCGTGGCCAGCCCGCACATCCGCCGGGTCGCCGTCTACACCTGGAACTTCGCCCCCGAACTGGTCGCCCGGGCCCGCGCCCAAGGCGTCGACGGCTACCTGTCCAAGACCCTGCCCGCCCGTGAGCTGGTCGCGGCCATCGAGGCCATCCACGCCGGCAAGGTCGTGGTCAGCGACGCTCCGGTCCGGGCCCGGGGGCCGGTCGGCCACGACTGGCCTGGGCGCGGCGAGGGCCTGACCGAGCGGGAGGCGGAGATCCTCGCCCTGATCACCCAGGGCAAGAGCAACGCCGAGGTCGCGCGGATCACCTTCCTGAGCCCGAACACGGTCAAGTCCTACATCCGCGCCCTCTACCGCAAGATCGAGGTGAGCAGCCGCTCGCAGGCGGTGCTGTGGGGAGTGCGACACGGCTTCAGCCCGGACCATCACCGCATCCAAGGCTGGCGCGATGTGCCGTAGGCGTGGTTCACGGCGCTGGCCGAGCGGCCCGAGCTGGCCGGCTCCCGCGCCTTCGTCGGCTCCTACGGCGAGCAGGTCGGGCGGATACCGCGACCGATCCGCCCGTTCAACACCTGTCCCGCCGGGATAGCGGAAGGACGATGGAATGACAGAATTCGGCTCGCCGGGGATAACGGCATGCCCGCTCACAACCTCCGCGAGATCGTGGCGTTAACTTCACCGCAATGTAACGTTCTTTGTCGCGCCACCGCATCAGGACCATGCCACCCTCGGCCCGCACACCTCTCGCCTACTCAGGGCCGAGCGGCCAGCGGCGTTGCCGACGGAGTTAGTCCGAAATCAGCCGTTTTCGCCGCCGCGGGCGCCAGCGGACACCCGAGAACACCTGGCGGCCATCCGGCCAAGACTCGCGGCTAAGGGACCTTTTCCTCTGCCGCCGGCGACCTGGGCGGCAATACCGACGACACCGCATAAGCCGGCTCTCGGGGTCGGTTATGCTCGGCGCGCGGCGCGCTCGGGGAGAGCGCTCGGGGAGAGCGCCCGGGATCGAGAGGGAAAGCGCGTGATAGGGCATCGGAAACGCGCGGTGGATCAACGCCGCCCAATTCGCTACCAGCTTGCGGCCATCGTTCTCGTCCCCCTGACCGCGCTGGCGGTGCTGGCCGCGCTGCGGACGTACAGCGCGCTGGGCCGGGCCGGCGCCGCCAGGGCCATCCAGCGCGACTCGACCCTGGCCACCAGCGTGAACACCCTGGCCCACCAGCTCCAGCGCGAGCGTGGGTTGTCCGCCGGCTTCGCCGGCTCCGGCTACCGGGGCGACTACGGCCCGGTGCGGTCCCAGCGCGTTCAGTCCGACGAGGCCCTGCGGGCGTTCGACCGGCTGGCGAACCCGCCGGGCCGGCGAGGCGCGGTCCGGACCGCGCTGGCCGCGGCGGGCACGGCGCTGCGGGGGCTGCCCCAACAGCGCGACGCGATCGACAGCCACGCCCTGACCGTCGAGGCGACCCTCTCCTACTACACGGACACGATCGCGGCGCTGCTGGGCGTCGACCGGGCAATCGCCGACACCACCGGCGATGCCCGCGGCGCCCGGATAGCGACCGCCCTGCTCGACTTCTCCGAGGCCAAGGAGTCCACCGCGCTCGAGCGTGGCTATCTCAACTCGGTGTTCTCCGCCGGCGCGTTCGCTCCCGGCGGCCAGGCCCGGCTGGTGTCGATCATCGCCTCGCGTGACGCCTGGCTCGGGGAGTTCCGCGGCGTCGCCGACCCCGCCGCCAGCCAGTACTTCGACCAGCATGTGCGGGGTCCGGCCGTCACCCGCGCCGCCGCGCTGACCGCCGTCGCCCTGACCCAGGAGGCCGAGCGGGGCGGCCAGCTCGACGTCCGGCCGGCCGAGTGGTGGTCGGTGATGACGACCCAGATCGACCTGATGCGCGACGTCGAGCTACGACTGGCCGGCCAGCTGCGCTCGCACGCCGCCGGGCACGCGGCCTCGGCCCGGGACGACGCCGGCCTCAGCATCGCCATCGGGATGATCGTCGTGATCATGTCGTTCGTCCTCTCGATGCGCACCGCGCGGCGGATGGAGCGCTCGCTGCGCGGCCTGCGCGACGCGGCCATCGAGGCGGCGGACGTCCGGCTGCCCCGCGTGGTGGCCCAGCTCACCCAGGGCGTGGACGTCGCCTTCCAGGCCGAGAGCCGACCGGTCTGGGTCGAGTCGAACGACGAGATCGGCGACACCGCGAGCGCGTTCAACCACATCCATGACACCGCCCTGCGCCTGACCGTCGAACAGGCCGGGATGCGCCGCAACCTCGGTGACACCCTTCTCAACCTGGCCCGCCGGTCGCAGGCCCTCATCCATCAGCAGCTCGAGCTGATTGACGGAATGGAGCACGGCGAGAGCGACGGGGACAAGCTCAAATCCTTGTTCCGGCTCGATCATCTCGCCACCCGCATGCGTCGCCACACCGAGGACATCATTGTGCTTTCCGGCGCTGTTCCCAGCCGGGGCTGGACCGCGCCGATGCCTTTCCTCGACGTCGTGCGGGGCGCGGTCGCCGAGGTGGAGCACTACACGCGCGTGGAGGTCCGGAGCATCCCGGACGTGGCCGTCGTCGGGCATGTCGTGGGTGACCTGCTGCACCTGTTGGCCGAACTCATCGAGAACGCCACTAAGTTCTCGCCGCCCACCACGACGGTGCAGGTGACGGCGGGCGAGGTCGGTAAGGGATACATCATCGAGATCGAGGACCGGGGAATAGGCATGAACCTGGCCGACCTGGCCCGGCACAATGACCGACTCGCCAACCCCCCGGCATTCGACCTGTCCACCAGCGACCGGCTCGGGCTGTTCGTCGTGGGCCGGCTGGCGGCGCGCCACGAGATCAGGGTCAACCTGCGGCAGTCGGTGTTCGGCGGCCTGACCGCCCTCGTCCTCATCGACTCCGGCCTGCTGGAGCGGGCCGAGCCGGGCGACGGGCACGCGGCGCTCGGGGCCGTGCACGGCCGGAGCGCGCTCTCGGAGCTGCCCGGCTCGGGCGGATCGGCGATCCCGGCGCCCCGGCCCGACGCCGACGCCGCCCCCTCGACCGCGACCGAGCCCGCCGCCAGCACCGGCAGTGACACCGGCATCGACACCGACACCGGCCGCGCCACGGCCGGCCCCGCCGCTCCCGCGCCGGCGCCGTCGCCCGCGCCGGCCCCGCCGCTCCCGCGCCGGCGCCCGGCCCCACCGACCGTCCTCCCGCCCGACCAGTCCCCGGCCGGGCCCAGAACTCCGGCCACACCCCCTCCCCCGGCCATCCGGCCCCCGGTCACCACGACAGTCGGGGCGGTCCGAGCCGCCTCGGCGGCCCCGGGACCTCACCCGAACGGCGCCGGTGCCAGTGCCGGTGCCGGGTTCACGCCGCGTGGCCTGCCCCGTCGGGTGCCCCGTCGGAACATGGTCGCCGGCCTGCGGAAGGACGAGGCGTCCAGCCCGGCCGGCGGGCTCGGCAACGCGGACCAGACCGCCGGCACGGGTCTGACCGCCGACGCGGGCTCGGTGACCGGCACGGGATCAGTGACCGGCGCCGGCTCGGCGGCCGGGGCGACGCCCGTCCCGAGCCCGGAGGAGTTCCGGACGCTCCTGCACGGCTACCAGGCGGGATTCGACCGGGGCCGGCTCGAGGGACTTGACCTCCCGCTGCGCGGCGATGAAGCCACCGGGCCGCTGCTTGCTCCCCACCATCCCACCCGAGGACCGAGGACGGCGTCATGACCTCCCCACTCAGCAGCGAAGCCCACAACCTGGCCTGGCTCGTGCAGGACCTCGTCGAGCGGGTGCCCGCCATCCGGCACGCCGTCGTCGTCTCCACCGACGGCCTGCTGCTGGTCCGCTCGAACAGTCTCGACCGCCCGCGCGCCGAGCAGCTCTCGGCGGTCGGCTCCGCGTTCGCGAGCCTGGCCAACAGCTCGGGCCGCTACTTCGACGGCGGCGACGTGATGCAGACGATGGTGCAGATGAGCCGCGGCTTCCTGTTCGTGCACGTGATCAGCGACGGTTCGTGCCTGGTCGTGCTCAGCGCGGCCGGCAGCGACGTCGGGCTGGTCGGCTACGAGATGGCCATGCTGGTCCGGCGGGTCGGGGATGTCCTCACACCCGCGCTGCGGGCTGAGCTCCAGGCCGCGCTGCCGCGCTGACCGAGCGGCGCGGACGAAGCCCATGTCGTCGGGGAATGAGCGGGACCACGGCCTGGTCGTGCGCCCGTACATCCTCACCGGAGGCCGCACCGAACCGTCGAGACGCGACCTCGCGTTGGAGACGCTGGTCCGCGCGACCGCCTACGGCGACGCCACGCGGGGGCTACTCGCTCGGGAACAGGCGAAAATCGTCGGTCTCTGCCGGTCCTTCCAGTCCATTGCCGAGCTCGCCGCGCTGCTTCGCCTCCAGATCGGTGTCACCCGCGTACTCGTCTCCGATCTTGCCGAGACAGGTCACGTCAAGCTCTACCAGCCGGCCGTGACCAGCGAGCGGCCCGACATCGTGTTGCTGAGAAGGGTGCTTCATGGCCTCCGATCCTCGTAGCGGAACCAGTCCCACCGCCGACGGCGAGGCCGTGCCGCTGCCGGTCAAGATCCTGGTCGCCGGAGGCTTCGGCGTAGGCAAGACGACCTTCGTCAGCGCCGTGAGCGAAATCGAGCCGCTGACGACCGAGGCCGCGCTGACGACCGCCAGTCTCGAGGTCGACGACACCGCCATCCTGCCGGACAAGACCACGACGACGGTGGCGATGGACTTCGGCCGGATGACACTGCGCGGCGGCCTCGTCCTCTACCTGTTCGGGACGCCAGGGCAGGACCGGTTCTGGTTCATGTGGGACGACCTGTCATTCGGGGCCATCGGGGCGGTCGTGCTCGCCGACACCCGCCGGCTGACGGACTCGTTCCCGGCCATCGACTACTTCGAGGACCGCGCGGTGCCGTTCGTCGTGGCGGTGAACTGCTTCGACGGCGCGGCCGACTTCGCCGTCGCCGAGATACGCGACGCGCTGGCCGTACCGGGCGAGATCCCGGTGGTCCTGTGCGACGCCCGCGACCGGCGCTCGGCCAAGGACACGCTGGTCAATCTCATCGAGCACGCAGTCGACATGTCCGAGGCCGACGCGGGCGCACCGCCGCGCTCCTGACCGCCAGCGCCGGGTACCCCACGCCTACGCGGTCTCGGCTTCTGTCTCCGTCCCAGGCAGTCGCCCTGGAGATCTCCCTGGACTTGAGACGCGCGTCACAGGCTGGTCCCAAATATTGAGACAGTCGTGTCGTATCTTGAGACAAGGCGCCCGGTGATTGCCGGGGCGGCGTTGACAGGGAGGCCGCCGGCATGACGCAACCGTCCAGCAGCTACACGCATGGTCACCACGAGTCGGTGCTGCGCTCGCACCGCTGGCGCACGGCCGAGAACTCGGCCGCCTACCTCCTGCCGGTGCTGCGCCCAGGGATGACCGTCCTCGACGTCGGCGCCGGCCCCGGCACCATCACGGCCGACCTGGCCGCACGGGTCGCGCCGGGCCAGGTCACGGCGACCGAGATCAGCGAGAGTGTCCTGGCGCTCGCCCGAGCCGAGGTGGCCACCCGCGGCCTGGCCAACGTCACCTTCGCCGTGGCCGACGTCCACGCCCTGAACTTTCCGGACGACTCGTTCGACGTCGTGCACGCCCACCAGGTGCTGCAGCACGTGACCGATCCCGTCCAGGCGCTGCGGGAGATGCGCCGGGTCTGCCGCCCGGGCGGGTTCGTGGCCGCGCGCGACGGCAGCTACAGCGACTTCGCCTGGACGCCCCGGCCGCCCGAGCTGGACGAGTGGCTGGCGCTCTACCTGGCCGTCGCCCGCTCCAACGGCGGTGAGCCCGACGCCGGCCGCCACCTGGCCGGCTGGGCCCGCGCCGCCGGCTTCACCGAGGTGACGGCGACCAGTAGCACCTGGCGCTATGACGGAGACGACGCCCGCTGGTGGGGCGAGATGTGGGCCGAGCGGATCCTGAGCTCCGACATGGCCCGTCAGGCCGTCGCCCGCGGCCTGGCCGCCCGGGCCGACCTGGAACGCCTCTCGCGGGCCTGGCGGGAGTGGGGATCGGCTCTCGGAGCGTCGATCACGATCCCGAACGGCGAGATCCTCGCCACCGCCTGAACCACGTCGAACGGTCGGTTTCGTTGCCATGCCAGGATGTTCTGACCAGGGGAATTCTGACGGAACCACCGAAGGGCGGCAGGGTGAACGAGGTCGGACCGGAGTTCGGACCGCTGGCGGCGCTGGCCGGCGAGTGGACGGGCGACAAGGGCGTCGACGTGGCCTACGGCAACGTCGAGGGCGCGATCATCACGACGCCCTACCGGGAGAACGTCACGCTCAAGCCGTTCGGCCCGGTGGACAACGGCACCCAGACCCTCTACGGCCTCGACTACCGGATGGCGGCCTGGCGGACCGGCGAGGACAACCCGTTCCACACCGAGGTCGGCTACTGGCTGTGGGACGCCGAGCTCGGCCACGTCATGCGCAGTTTCATGGTTCCCCGGGGCGTCACGCTGATCGCCGGCGGGCTGGTCGCGGCGGACGCGACGACGTTCACCCTGGCCGCGAAGGCGGGCGACGCCGCGTACGGCATCCTGTCCAACCCGTTCCTCCTCGACGCCGCCAACACGACGGCCTACGAGGTGACTATCACCGTCAACCCGGACGGGAGCTTCGCCTACAGCTCGACGACGACCGTCGACCACCGCCGGGCCGGCGCCCCGGTCGCGCACACCGACCAGAACATCCTGCGCCGGGTCTGACCAGGACGGTCGAGGGCCGGCCTCGCCGGCCGGCACGGTCGGCGCGGTCGGCGCGGTCGGCGCGGCCGGCGCGGTCGGCACGGCGTCAGAATCCCGGGGCCCCCGGGCGCGCGGGCGCGCGGCATCGCCATGATCGCGCGCCTTTCGGCCGGTCAGGCTCGGTGGCGGAGGCCGTCCAGCGCGGCCGCGCCATCGGTCCGGCGCTCGGACGGGTACAGCTCGGCCGGGCGCGGCGCGTCGGCGGTCGGCGTGGTCCAGCCACCGGTCTCCGCGGCCGCCGGCCAGCCGCCCGTCGCCGCGGCCGCCGGCCAGTCCCCCGTCCGCGCGGCCGCCGGCCAATCACCGGCCGGGACCCGGGCCCGGATCGGCCCTGTCGCCGGCTCCGGCCAGTCAGCGGTATCGGTCACGGCGACCGCTGGCCCCGGCGCCGTCGCCTGACGGGTGGACGCCCCCCGGTGGCGGGCGGCGCCGGTGCGCCGCTCGGGCAGCAGGTGCAGCACCGCCGGCAGCAGCGTCGCCCGGACGATGTAGGCGTCGAGCGCGATGCCGGCGGCGAGCCCGGCGCCGATCACCTTGAGCAGTTGGGTCGGCTGCTGGACCAGCGCGACGAAGATGTTGATCATAATCATGTTCATGAGCAGGACGACGTAGCCGACCTCGGCGTGACCGCCCCGGATGAGCCGGGGCGCGCCAAGACGCCGTCCCGACCGGGTGACGGCCACCCCCTCGCCCCGCTCGCGCAGCCGGGTCAGCAGGTACAGGTTGAGCCCGGGCGTCAGCCCGAACCCGCCCGCCAGCACCAGGACCAGCAGCGACGGCTGGACCGACGCCGTCTTCAGCCCGAGCAGGCCGGCCAGCGACTGGGTCTGGAACAGGAGCGCCAGCACGCCACCGGAGGCCAGCGCCACCAGCACCGTCGAGACCGCCACCACGACGGCCAGCGCCCACGAGCGCAGCAGCAGGACCCCGGCGACGAGCAGCGCGACCAACGCGACCAGCAGGAACTCGGTGGTCGCGCCGCTGAAGGAGGCGGCCGAGTCGAGGAACACCGCCGTCGCTCCGCCCACGAAGGCCCGGGAACCGGTGCCGGCCAGCGCCTTCGGGAGCACCGTGGTGCGCAGCGCGCGGACGAGGTCCTCGGCCTGGTCTGTGCGCGGGGCGGCCATCGGGGCGACGCGGATGACGGCCGTGCCCGTCTTGGGGTTGTCCAGCGCCAGCGACGCCCGCACCACCCCCGGCGTCGTCCCGATCGCCGTGACCAGCGCGGCCGGCGAGACCTTCCGCCCGGTCACGCCGCTGGAGTCGACGGCGACGAGCATCGTCCCGTTCAGACCGGGGAAGAAGTTCTCGCTCACCAGGTCGTAGGCCCGCCGGCTGGTCAGCGACTCCTGGTCGACGCCGTCGTCGGACCCGCCGAGCTTCAGCATCGTCGCCGGGACGGCCAGCGCCAGCAGCAGCGCGGCGGCGGCCAGCGCGACGAGCTTCGGCCAGCGCTGGACGAGGGTGGCCCAGGCGGCCCGGTTGCCCGGCTTGCGGATCAGCGCGGTACCGGTCTGGGAGACATGCTGGCGCTCGGTCCAGTCGAGCAGCCGGGAGCCGCTGACGGCCAGCATCGCCGGCAGCAGGGTCGTCATGACCAGCCCGGTCGTCGCCCCGGCCAGCGCCGGGCCGAGCGCGGCCGCGCCGTACCCACTCACGTGCAGCGCGGCGACGACGGCCATCGCGCCGGCCACGCAGAAGCCCCCGGCGGCGACGGGCCGCGCGACCGACCGGGCCGCCTCGATCGCCGCGTCCGTCGCCGTCGCGTCCCGGCGCAGCTCGACCTGGACCCGGTGGCAGGCCACGACCGCCCCGCCCAGGCTCGCGCCGGCCGCGACCACCCCCGCCAGCAGCGGGGCGTAGACGGTGACCAGCACCAGATGGGAGACGAGGGCGACGAGGCCGACCGCCACCGCCGCGGCGACGACCGCGCTGACCAGCGGGATCAGCACGCCGGCCCGGGAGCGCAGCGCCACGATCAGCGCCAGCAACGAGACGCCCAGCGCCTGCAGGAAGGGCCAGTACCGGATCGCGGTGGCGTTGCGGGCCGTCAGGTCCGGCCCGTCCAGCTCGACCTGCAGGTTCGGCGTGTCGAACGCCCGCGCGGTGGCGATGAGCCGGTTCGCCACAGCCGTGTTCGGGTGCAGCGGCGAGCCCTTCACCAGGACCGACTCGATGCCGGCCGTGCGGTCGGCGCTGATCGGCGCGACGCCGAGCACGACCGTGCCGAGGGCGTTGTACGGGTCGACGACACCGGTTACGCCGGGCACCTTCGCGACGGCGGCGCTCATCGCGGCGATCTCGGAACGCACCAGCGGGGTGTCGAGCGTGCCGGAGCGGGCCTTCAGCACGATGTTCTCGATGTCGGGCACCCCGCCGGGCAGGGTGCGCCCGGCCACGGCGATGGCCCGGTCGGAGTCGCTGCCGGGCACGGTCGCCCCGAGGCTGAAGTAGGTCCCGGCCGTGCTGGCGAGCAGCAGGAGCCCGGCCACGCCCACGGCCCACAGGAGGATGACCCGCCAGCGACGCCGGACGCAGGCGTCGGTCAGGGCGCTCCAGCCAGCGCCCGGCGAGTCAAACTTCCCTCTCATTCCGGCTAAGGTAGCCGCACGCTAGCGGATCTCCGACAGTCTGGGGACAGATCTACACCTCTCGGTGATGGCTCCCGGCCCGATCGGTCGGAATCTGGCCCGGACGCGGGCGGCGGGGACCAGACGCGGACAGGCCCCGGCGGGGCGCCGGGGCGCGGGGGCTTCTTGGGCGTCGGGGCGTCGGGGGCGATCCTGTCCGGGCCGCCGGCGGCGCTACAGGCCGAGCCGGGCGGACTGGACGGCGGCGATCGCCGCGGGGTCGCCCTCCCACTCGACGCGTGCCGCGTCCCGCCGGCCCGAGAGGTAGAGCAGCAGTTCCGGGGCCGGACCCGCGATCGTCGCAGCCGGCTCCCCCTTGCGCAGCCGTTTCGGTGCCGCGGCGGCGTCCGTGCGGCGGGCGCTCAGGCCGACCCCGGCCCGGCGCGCCCCGACCAGGCCGACGAGCTTGACGGACCGCCACAGGAAGTCGCGGGTGCCCGCGTCCAGCTCCCGCGGCTGGGCGCCGGGCTGGGCCCGGCGCACGTCCTCGACATGGATGAAGAACTCCATGCCGTTCATCAGGTCGTCGAGCGGCCTCAGCCGGCTCGGGTGAGGGCCGCGCGGCCCGGCGGCGACCTTCGCCACCAGCTCGGCGAAGGTGTGGTCCCGTTTCGTCGCGATCAGCGCCAGGTCAGCCATCGCGTGCAGCCGGGGGACGGCCAGGCCGAGGCCGGCGCGCAGCGTCCGTTCCCGGCAGACGACGTGGGCGGCCATGTCCAGCGCCGTCCAGCCCTCGCACAGCGTCGGGGCGTCCGGACCGACCTCCTCCAGCGTGGCCGCCAGTAGCTGGCGTTCGGCTCGCGCGCGTCCCGGCATCGCCCGATAATCCACCGGTCAGCGCCGCTCTGGCCAGCCGCCGCCCGAATGGGTCGGGCGGCGGCCGGGCTTCGCGGCGGCCTGTCCGGTCAGGTCAGGACGGCTGCGAGACGATCCGCAGGTAGGGCTTCGGCTCCTTCCAGGTACCGAAGCGCTCCTTGGCCTCGTCCGGGCCGACCGAGCCGGCGATGACGACATCCTCGCCCTGCTTCCAGTTCACCGGGGTGGCGACCTTGTGCTTCGCGGTCAGCTGCAGCGAGTCGATCACCCGCAGGACCTCGTCGAAGTTGCGGCCGGTGGTCATCGGGTAGACCAGGATCAGCTTGATCTTCTTGTCCGGGCCGACGACGAACACGTTGCGCACGGTCTGGTTGTCCGCCGCTGTCCGGTCCGAGGGGTCACCGCTCACGTCGGCGCCGAGCATGCCGTACGCCTTGGAGACCTTGAAGTCGGAGTCGCCGATCAGCGGGTAGTTCGGGGCGGTGCCCTGGGTCTCCTCGATGTCCTTCGCCCAGCCGGCGTGGAGTTCCACCGGGTCGACCGACAGGCCGATGATCTTCACGCCGCGACGGTCGAACTCCGGCTTGATGCTGGCGACGTAGCCGAGCTCGGTCGTGCAGATCGGGGTGAAGTTCTTCGGGTGCGAGAAGAGCACGGCCCACGAGTCGCCGATCCACTCGTGGAAGCGGATCGGGCCCTCGGTCGTCTCCGCCTCGAAGTCGGGGGCGGTGTCGCCGATGGTCAGAGTCATCGTCGTCTCCGTTCAGGTATCGCTGTTCACTGGTGCTGGCGGCCGGGCAGGGCACCTGGGTGCCAGCGCGGGCCGGTCAGGGAGGACTCTACGGACGAACGGGCGGCCGGCGTTCCTCCACGCGAATCTGATTCGACACCCGTCTGCCCCGGCGAGGATGCCGCCGCGCTCCGAGATCGGGCGGTCACCGCCTCGACCGTCAGCCGGGCGGCGGCGCCGCCTTGCGGCTGATGCAGTAGCGCAGGACGAGGAACGGTAGCCCGAACAGCGAGAACGCATGGTCCGCCCGCAGGACCCCGTCCTCCTGGTAGACGTCGAGCCGCTCGGCGAAGCCACGTACCTCGACCGCGGTCAGCTCCCCGCCGTCCGGGTCGACGTAGGTCAGGTAATGGCCCGCGTGGTCGGGCTGCTGGGCGCTGCGCGGCTCCGGGTCGGGCCGGCTGGTGAGGACCAGGCCGCCGCCGGGGCGGGGCCGGGGCAGCAGCGTCGCGGTGAAGCTGCCGCTCGGCACGGGGAAGCCGACGCTCACGTAGCCGCGCCCGGCGTGCCGGTAGGTCGTATAGATCCCGACGTAGATCGCCTCGTCGGTGTCGGCGAACGAGCGGATCCAGCCCCGCACGGCCACCGTGGCGTCCTCCGGCGGCGTGATCGTGTCGATCCGGCTCCGGATACCGCGCTGGGTCTCCCGCTGGTTCATCGGCACGTTCGCCTGCCCCAGCGGGCGGGCCAGAGCCGTCCGGTAGAGCAGGTAGCCGGGACGGACCCACAGCCGCCACTCCGGGACGATGTCGAGCGCGAACCGGGTCGTGTGCTCGTAGAACTCCCGGACGAGGTCGTCGACCGTCCCCGGGTCGAAGCCGGGTCCGGCCAGGTCGTCGAGCGAGGCGACGATCCCGACGTCCGGCGCGTCCGGCGTGTAGTGCCCGCCGAGCCGTTCGGCCAGCTCCCGGACGTAGCCGGTGCCGACGCGGCGGGAGCGGGACTCGTGGGGGACGACGAACGGCAGCTCGCCGGGGGCGACCCGTTCGGCCAGCAGGCTGACCTGCGGGTCGGGGAACAGCGCCGCCGAGGCCGTCCGGTAGGCGGCCATCGTGGCCGCGGCGACGAGGGCGGGCCGCGCCGGCCGGGCGCCGGCGGCGGCAGCGGCGGCGAAGCCCGCGCCGATCCCCGCCCCGAATACCGGGCCCAGCGCCACCTTGACCGGCCGCACGCCGAGCAGACCGGCCAGCGTCCCGGTCGCGGCACCGAGGGCGACCGGGCCCGGCTCCGCCAGCCGACCGGCGGCCCAGCCCAGCGGAGCGACGAGCGCGCTGGATGTGGCGATGCGCGCCCACAGCGCCGGGATCTCGTTCGGGCGCCGCCGAGCCCGGGCCAGCGCGTCGGCCGCGCCTAGCACGATCGCTCCCGTGGCTGCGCCGCCCGCCGCCCGCCGCGGGCCGCCGCCGGCGATCGTGGCCCCCGCCGCCGCTCCGATCGCCGCCGCCCACGCGACCTGCTGGGTCCGCGTCGGCCCCGTTGGCTGGCGTACCGGTTCGTCCACCCGTCCAGTCTGGACTTTGCCCGGCCGACGACGCGACCAGGTGGCGGCGAGCGGCCACCGCGCGCACTGGGCGTGCGCCGGACTCCGCCGGACGTGCGCCGGACCCGGGACCGTGGCAGCGTGCTGGTATGCCTGTGCCGCGGCCGGACGCGCGGGGCCGGTTTGCGCCGGACCGCTTCGCGCCGATGCTGGCCAGCGCGGGCGAACTGCCGGACGGACCCGGCTGGGCCAGCGAGTTCAAGTGGGACGGTGTGCGCGCGATCGCCCACGTCAGCCCGGGCGACCACGCCGGCGACCGCGCCGGCGACCGCGCCGACCCGGGTGACGGCGCTCGCCCGAGCGGCGGCGGGCGGCCGAGACGAACTGTCCAGCTGGTCTCCCGCACCGGCCTCGAGGTCTCCCCGCGGTATCCGGAACTCGCGGACCTGCCGGAACGACTGGCCGGCCGGCGGGCCGTCCTGGACGGCGAGATCGTCGCCCCGGGCCAGGCCGGCACCCCGAGCTTCGCCCGCCTGCAGAACCGGATCAACGTCGAGACGCCGAGTGCGCGGCTGCTGGCCGAGATCCCAGTGATCTACTATGTGTTCGACGTGATCAGCCTGGACGGCGCCCCGCTGCTCGACCGCCCCTACGAACAGCGGCGGGCCCTGCTCGAGGGTCTGGACCTGGCCGGGCCCTCCCTCGCCGTCCCGCCGGCCTTCCTGACCGGCGTCAGCCCGGCCGACGTCTACCAGGTCGCCGCCGCCCGTGGGCTGGAGGGTGTGGTCGCCAAGCGGCTGCGCTCGTCCTACCAGCCGGGGCGCCGCTCCCCCGACTGGGTGAAGAAGGCCGTCCTGCTCACCCAGGAGGGCATCGTCATCGGCTACCAGCCGGGCGCCGGGCGGCGGGCCGGCGCCGTCGGCTCCCTGCTGCTGGCCGCCCACGACGCCAGCGGCGCGCTGTCGTTCATCGGCAAGGTCGGCACTGGGTTCAGCGAGGCCGCCCTGGCCGAGCTCACGGCCCGCCTCGCCGCACTCGCGGCGCCGGGACCGGCGGCGGCGGACGTGCCGCGCGACATCGCGCGCGCCGCCCGCTGGACCCGGCCTGAGCTGGTCGGCGAGGTCGCCTTCCGCAACTGGACGGACGACGGCCGGATGCGCGGCCCGAGCTGGCGCGGCTGGCGCCCCGATCGGACACCTGACGAGATCCGGCGGCCGGCGGCCGGCTGAGGGCCGCGGCCGCCGGGTGGGTGTCGTGGCCCGACCGGAGCAGCGACGGGCCTCTCTACCTGCGCGAACGCTGGCGCGAAAATTCGTCGGGCGCCGGGGCGCCGGCGGGTTTTCGCCAGGCTCTTGCGTCGGCTGATCCGTGACCTACGATGGTGCGTATGTTCGATTTCGGGGTTGGTGG
>Ga0207703_10001294_pt1 | contig 23161 bp, 16 predicted proteins | sample KBSSwiS12_FD_184304 | JGI IMG/M metagenome (GOLD analysis project Ga0207703, IMG submission 184304) | Switchgrass rhizosphere microbial communities from Kellogg Biological Station, Michigan, USA - KBS Switchgrass S1-2 (SPAdes) (version 2) | ecosystem: Host-associated > Plants > Roots >...
GCAGCCGCCGGGCCACCTCGACCGGGGCGACACCGTCGGCGAACAGCCCGGCCGCTTGCCGCCGGACCTCCTCCCGGCGGGCACGGCCCGCCGGGGACAGACCACCACCATCCGGATATCTCATGCCCCCGGCATAGACCCACCGCCCCACCAGGGCACGCAGGCGCGCCGACCACGATCAGACAGATCCAGACCCCGACCATTCAAGATCTGTAGCAATCTCTGTGTGCGCCACCCTCGACGCACCGGAGTACATCAACGGCATGGCCAACTACCAGGCCCGGATTGCCACCATCGACCATCCGACGGTGGCCGGCGGCGTCGTGCTGCGCGCCCAGCTCGATCACCCCAACCGGGCACCGCGATATGAGATCCAGCCCGACACGCCCGGCAGCGAACCCGTATGGCTGCCGCACAACGACCTGGTCGTCGTGGCCAGCGCCCTACGGACCACCGTCGAGGACATGACCGCCGCGCGGGCCGAGACCGGGCCGCCGCTGCTTCTCGACGAGGCGGTGCTCACCGTCCGGGACGTCGGTGTGACCGTGCCCGGCCCGGACGGGCAGCCCACCGCCCGCACACGCCCCACCGGTGCCGCCGACCCGCTGCTCGACCCCGAGGCCCACCAGCCCGCCGCCCGCTACCAGCTGGCCATCCGGCCGCCCCTCCCACCCGACCTCACCCAGCCACCGGCCCCCCGGCCCCTTCTCCGCCCGGGCCGTGACCGCTCGCCGTCGGAGGCCGGCCGGGACGGCCCCGCGCCGGGCAGCCCGCCGCCCCTGACCGCGACCGTCGCCGACTGTCGGCGCCGGCACCCGACGCCCGGATGCGGACCGGGGCCGACGCCCGCTGGACGCGTACCCGTCCGCGCCGATGACCGGGAGGATGATTCACACGGTGACTCCGGCGACCGACCCGATGAGCCGGGCGAGCGTGGGGACTGGCGGGCGGTGACTCCCGCGCGCTATCGATGGCGCACGATGTCTGTCGCGGTGACCGCGGCGATGACGCCGGACCGGAGGCTCCCGGCCATGGCTACGACACCAAACGTCTCGTTCCCCCTGGCACCGTTCCCCCTGGCACTGTGCCCGCCGGGGGCCGCGGCGCGGGGCGGCCGGGCATGAGCCCGACCCGCCCGCCCCTGACGATCACCGGGGACCGCTACCGGTGGGAGTTCCATCATCACCAGGGCAGTGATCTGTTCGGCGCGGTCCTGCGACCGGTGCTACGAGCGGCGGACGGTATCCGCTTCGGGGATCCCGTCTGGTCGGTCACCGCCCTCTACTCGTGGGATCTTGAGGTTCTGTGCGGGTTTCCCCTTCCTGCCAGCGGCCATCGCTACCTGCGGGCCAGCGACACCCGCGGCGAGGCTGGGCCACTACTTCCTCGGCCACGCGCTGGCCGTGTTCGACCAGATGGCCGCCGACCCCACCGTCGATGATGCACGCGCAGTGTTGGAGTGGATCGCCCGCACTCACCAGGCGAGCTTCAGTCGCCGTGACGCCTCCACCGGTCCATCGTGCTCTCGGTTCCGCAAGATCATCGACCTGGATCCTGCCCTCCAGCTCCTCGACGACCATGGCTTCGTCCGCGCCGAACAGCAGTCGCAACGCCCTGGGCCAGGCCGTCGGGCGTCGCCGCGTTGGGCTGTCCATCCCGCTGCCGCAGAAACCGCACAAACCGCGCAAATGACCGCCCCCGCGGGGTTCCGCGGTTTCTGCGGTTTTCGCGGGAGGCCGCGTCGTGCGGTGCCGGCAGCAATGACGGCAAGGTCGACGGTGGCCATAACGGCCCGGTGGATCCATGGACAGCGGGCACGGATGAACTCACGGAGGACGACTGGGGTACGCAGGGCACGCCTCCTGGTCCGTGTCCGCGGCTCAGCGCTTTTCCCGACCGTGCAGGGATCAGAGCGTCCACGGGACGGGGGGCAAGGCCCGCGTGCCAACGCCTCAGGGCAGAACTGTCGACGACGGATGAAAATTGATCAGGTGCCGCCCGGTCGATCCAAGCTCATTTTTCGAGCGCCGTTGACGCAGAACAGCTACCGTGCCGCCTCGAGCCGTCGCATCCGGGATGGCCGGGAGGAGCAGACACCTGTGAAGATCGAGAGCGGACAGGTCGCCGTCATCACCGGCGGGGCGAGCGGCATCGGCTACGGGCTCGCCCAGCAGTTGGGCGCACGTGGCATGCGACTGGTCCTGGCCGACATCCGGGAGGACGGCCTCGCTGATGCGGCGCAGACGCTCGGTGACTCCGGCCAAGAGGTGCTCACCGTGCGCACCGACGTGAGCGACCCGGCCGCAGTGCAGGAACTCGCCGACCGCACCATGACGCATTTCGGCCGGGTGGACCTGGTCTGCAACAACGCCGGCGTGGCCTGCGAGCAGGCGCCCATGTGGGAGCAGGAACTAGCCACCTGGTCCTGGCTGGTCGGGATCAAGTTCATGGGCTTCGTACACGGTGTGCGCGCATTCGCCCCGCTGCTCATCGCCCAGGGCTCGGGGCACATCCTGAACACGGCATCGGCCGGTGGGCTGATGCCGCTGCCGATGATGACCCCCTACAACGGGACCATGCACGCGGTGGTGGGCATGACCGAGACTCTCGACCTGGAGCTGAAGACGGCCGCGCCGGCGCTCGGTGCCACCGTGCTGTGCCCGGGCCTCGTCGAGACCCCCCTCGCTGCGAATTCCGCAGCGCTCAAGCCGGTGGGGGCAGCAGCCCCTCCGACCGGCGAGGACGGCGCTGAGGTGGATACGACGCAGTACGGCAGTGTCCTCAGTCCCACCGATGTGGCCGAGAGTGCGATCGCGGCGATCGAGGAGGGCCGCGTACACGCCATCGTCGGCCGCGACACCGCCGTCATGGCCCGTGCGCGGGTGGAATCCGTTCTCGCCGACATCCCGCCCGTCGAGTGACGGACGGTGCCACCGCGAGCCCGCCTGGGTCGCGTCACGTTGACGACCGCCGCGTAGAACACCTTCCCTTCCTTTGTGGAGTGCTCGGCGTAGGGGCACCCCCCGGCGCCCTGCCGGCTACGAGAGTGCGGACCCTGACGCGACGCAGCGGACACCGCACGTTCGCTGATTTGATCCGACAGACTCTGCTGACCAGTCCGGACGGCACCCGCCGCGCAGCGTAGGTCCTTCCACGGTCGCCGGGGCTCGGGGCCCCGACACCGGGCGCGACGGGGTGGGAGCGGCGCATGATCCGGGCGCGGCTGGTGAGCGGGTCTTCGACTGGACCGCCGTCGTGCTCGATACTGACGCGCTCCCCCGAGGCTGGGGGCATTGGCTGCTGGTCCGCTGCCAGACCGAGGTGCCCGCGGCCACGCCTCTGCGGGAGCTGGTGAGGGCCGCCGGGGCGGTGGGCACTCGAGGAGTGCTTCCAGACCGCGACGAACGACCCCTACGCCCGTTGTCGCTGCACGAAGGCACCGATGACCTGGAGGGCGAGACTCGACTGGTGAAGTTCTGGCTGGAGGAGTGGCCACACATGCTGCATGCCCCCGAAGGCGTGGAACTCGCACGTGACTCCGGAGAGCGTCGCGTTCTCGACGAATCGGATCGAGTCGTCCAGCAGGACCTCCTCGGAACCCACCAGCGTCAGCGTGGGCGGAAAGCCGTGCAGGGAAGCCAGTGCGGGTGAGGCCAAGTCCTGCCGCGGATCGATGCCTTGGAGATACCGCTCGGCCGACATGACTGCGGCGTCGTGGCCGAAGACCTTGTCCCTCGCCGCGTTGCGCTCGAACGCGCCAGCTTCGAGGGTCAGGTCGAGCCACGGTGAGACCAGCACCAGACCGTCCGGCAGGCGCCCCGCCATTCTCACGAGCGCGAGGACGAGGGCCGCCGCCACGCCACCGCCCGCCGAGTCGCCGCCCACGAACAGCGGCTCGTCCGAGCGGGCCAGGGATCTGTGGACCGCGAGGGCGTCATGGATGGCGGCCGGGAACGGCCGTTCGGGAGCGAGGCCGTACCGCGGCACGACGACACGCAGCGACGAGGCGCTGGCCAGTCGCGAGGCGTACGGGATCCACATGGACGGCGCACCACGCCAGAAGGCGCCACCGTGCAGATACAGCATCACGCCATGCGCGGTCGGTGGACTGCATGTCGCACAGGGGATCCCGGCGATGGTCTCGGTCTGGACGCGCACGCCTGGGCTCACCGGCGACTCGGGTACCCGTTGCAGTCTGGCGGCTTCGATCTCGCTCGACGCCGGCCGTCCGGGACGCAACTCCGGAAGCGTCCACCGACTCGTGCTCGGCGACGCGAGCGACTCAGGGACGTCCGACATGACGAATCACCTCGAAGCAACTCGGAGCGACGCCGGATCGCCTGGCGGAGATCCCGCAGTTCCCGTCGCGCCGCAGGGAGCGCGACGGCCAGGTGGCATTCAAGCCAGGTGGAGGTCGTCCCATTCCACGCGGCTGCACATCCGGTGGAAGTCCGGCCCCCACCAGGGAGCGTTGACCTGCAGTCGGCCGTGCTGCTGGTTGACGTAGTAGTTCTTGTCGGGGGCCCCACGCTTGTCCATGAAGATCAGCTTCGCCGCTTGGGCGTCCAGTCGCTGGTTATAGGCCCCGAACGCCTCCTCCGTCACCTCGACCCGGGACTTCTGTTCGGTCAGCATCGTGGTGATGCACTGCCCGATGTAGGACGCCCAGATGACGAACATTGCCGGCAGCTGGTGGCCACTGGGCAGGCTCTGCGCGTTGGGTCCGTAGAGCATGAACATGTTGGGGAAGTCGGGAACCATCATACCGAGATAGGCGCGTGGCCCGTCACGTTCCCAGATCTCGTGCAGATCCTTCCCGCCCCGCCCTCTGAAGACGGCGGGTTCGAGGTACTTCACCACCTCGAAACCGAGGGCGGCCACGATGACGTCGACTTCGTGCAGGCGACCGTCCGCCGTTCTGATGCCGTCGCGGTGCAACCCGGTGATCGAGTCGGTGACCAGCGAGACGTGTGGTCGGGTCAGAGCTTCGTACCAACCGTTGTCGACCACCGGACGGCGGGCGAAAGGCGCGTAGTCGGGTACGAGCTGCTCGATGAGATCTTCTCGGCCCCCGGTCTGTTGGCGGATATAGGCCAGGAGGTCGTCTCGCAACTTGTCGTTCTTCGGGTTGACCAGGCCTCCGCCGGCGACCCATTTCTCATCATTGAGCATGAGGTCGTAGGCCCCGAACAAGGCGGAGTTGTAGATGTACCGTTGCCAGTTCCAGTACCCGGGGAGGTTGTCGCACAGCCAGTACACCTCAGGATCGATCGGCGTCCCGTACAGGGGCCGGGGTGCGATCCATTGTGGCGTTCTCTGAAACACGGTGACGTGTTCGGCTTTCGCGGCGATCGGGGCCAGCAGCTGCACGCCCGTCGAGCCGTTCCCGACGACCGCGACCCGTGAGCCCTCGAGGTCGAGCCCGTCCGGCCACCGGGACGGGACGACGATCTCTCCGCGAAAATCCTCCTGTGACTCGAAGTCGGGGAGCTTCGCGTTGGCGAAGGTGCCCATGCCGGTGACGAGCACGTTCGCCGTCACCGTGTCCCGGCCCTCCGGGGACCGGATGGTGAGCCGCCAGGTGCTGTTCTGGTCGTCGAACTCGGCCGCTTCGACCTCGGTGTCGAACCGGACGTTGGGTGTCACGCCGTACTTGTCGGCGACGAGCTGGAGGTAGCGGCGCACCTCCTCGCCGCGGGCGAAGTACTCACTCCAGCGGTAGTCCTTCTCGAAGCTGAACTCGTAGCCGAGCGAGACGGTGTCCACGCGCACGTCGGGATACCGGTTCCGGCTCCAGGTGCCGCCGACCTCGCTCTGCTTCTCCAGGACGACGTACGGGATGTGCAGCAGTTCGAGCTGGATCGCCATCGCCACACCACTGAACCCGGCTCCGACGACGGCGACGGTGAAGCCGGGCGGAATGCTGGGCCGCCGGCCGTCCCACAGGGTCGCCCACGGATGGTCGTTGAACGCGGGGATCTCGCGGCGGAAGTCGAACTCGAGATCGCTCAACGTCTCGCCCGCGGCCAGCTCCATCAACCGTCGTAGTTCGCCGGGAGGCGGTTCGGGAAGCTTCCGTGGGCTTGCGTTCTCCAGCAGCCAGGTGACGGCCTTCTCGACGATGAGTGCTCGGCCTGCCTCGTCGAGGTCGGGCACGGGAGGCAGGTCCAGCAGTTCGGGATCACGCGTGATCTGGCACAGCGCGAGCCGGATCGCGTTCAGATCACCCTTGCCCACTGCGCGTCGGACTAAGGTGGCATCCAGTCCACTCGGCATCGAGTCCCCATCCGGGCGGCCTGGCCGCTTCTCTTGAGTCGCACGGCCGCGTTCCAGACGTGTAACACGGCGTCACATTCGAGCGTATCCGAACGGAGGTGGCCATCACCAGGCCTGTCGCCCTGCCGCGGCACAGCGGATGATCAATGCCCTGGTCGGGGAGCCGACCCCCGCGCTCGCGAGTCCGCCGAGCGCCGGCCGGCTGGGCCGGCCGCGCCGCGCGCGCTCCGACCCTGGCGTCGGCGGGCAAGGGCGGCCGGGTGGTTTGTTCACCCGACTCGGCGCGCCGGCGGAACGAAGTCCGCCCCCAGCCGGTCGATCGACCAGGGCTGGGGGCGGAACCGTCGGCAGGCCCGCGAGGTTGGCGGCCTGCCGCACCGCGAGGCGGACGACGCTGTGTTCACGTCACCCGGGACCACGGAAGGTTGGACGAGGAGGGCTTCCTCTACGTCGAGGGCCGGATGGACGACACGATCATCAGGGGTGCGGAGAACATCGCCCCCGCGGAGATCGAGGACGTCCTGCTGCGCCATCCGGACGTGCTCGACGCGGTCGTCGTCGGGGTTCCGGACGAGGTGTGGGGCCAGCGGATCGAGGCCGTGGTCGTGGCCCGGCCCGGGAGCGGCCTCGACGTGGAGGAGCTGCGGGCCGCCTGCCGGGGTCACGCTGCGCAGCTCGAAGACCTCGAACCGGGTCGTCTGCTGGGACGAGCTGCCCACGGGCAAGCTTCTGCGTCGCGACGTCGTGAGCGGCCTCGCCGCCGACGTCCGGTCGGTCGGTCGCGGGCCGATCCCTCAGGCCGCCCGGTCGTCGCCTCGCACGCGCCCGACGGTCCGCTCACCCGGTCGGTCCGTCGCCGCGGCGCTTCTCCGTTACCATCGCGCCGGACCGACCAGGGCCCTCATAACGCCTGCTCAGACCATGAGCCAGCCAGCCCCGCGCCGGGGCGCAGCTCGCGGTCGAGGGGTACAGCCCCATGCCGAAGGTCAACGTCGTGGGATGTCTTCGATTCGGGCCGGAGGTGTGTTCGACCTGCGCCAGGGTTCACGTCGGGCAGGCCAGCTGTCCGCCGTCGATCACGAGGGTCGCGCCGTTGACGTAGGATGCCTCGTCGCTGACGAGGAACAGACAGCCGTACGCCATCTCATCCGGTGTCCCGGCCCGGCCCATCGGGTTGTGGTTGAACCGGTCCGGGTTGTCCGGGCGGACCGACTCCATGAACGGTGATCCCACCATCATCGGCGTGTCGGTCCCTCCGGGGCACATGGTGTTGGACCGGATGCCGTACCGCCCGTAGGACACCGCCATCTGGCGCGACATGTTCTGGATGCCTGCCTTGGCCACTGCGTACGCGTGCGCCCCCGGCAGACCCTGGACCGCGGAGATGCTGCTGATGTTGACGATCGAGCCACCGCCTGCCGACCTCATCACAGGCACGGCCGCCTTGCACATGTAGAACACCGAGTCCAGGTTGTTGCGCATCAGTTCGTGCCAGTGCTCCGCAGGGGTTTCCGCGATGGCATTCATCCCGCCCTCGCGCAGCTGCCGGTAGGCGTTGCCCCCCATCGCGGCGGCGTTCACCAGCCCGTCCAGCCGCCCGAACTCCCGCACCGTGCGGTCCACGGACTCCTGCGCCGCGGCCGGATCGGACAGATCGGCCGAGAAGACCGCGCCCTTGCCGCCGGCGGTGAGCACGGCGTCGAACACCTCGTCGAGCGGTTGCTGGCGGCGGCCCAGGCCCACGACGGTTGCCCCTTCGCGCGCGAAGATCTCCATGCACGCACGCCCCATTCCGGTGCCAGCTCCGGTGATGAGGGTGACCTTGCCGTCGAGCCGTCCCATGAAGCTGCTCCTCGTGAATAAGAATCCTGCCGATGCCGCCTGCCGATGCCGGTCGCAACGTAACCGAAGCTCCGGGCGACTCCATCCTCATATCTACCGATCGAACGCAGCTGACCACGAACGACCCCTCAAACTACCCTGACATGATGAGATCCGACCAGCTACGACTTTGCCGATACCCTGGGGTCGAAGTGCTCGAGATCTTCCGACGCCGCCAGAATCCGCCGGCCCAAAGCCGAGCCGTCCAACAGTTGGTTCAACCGGTACCGGACCCGCCACCCCTCCTCGGTGCGTTCGCACTCCCACCGAATCGAGATGAGCCGGAAGATGTCGAACCCCTCACCAGCTCGACGAAACACCAGACCGTAGTTCGTCGCGACCGCATGGCCACCATCGACCACGATGTAGGGCACGGACAAGAAGTGCGCCGCACCACCACGAATCAACTCCTGATGTATCTGACCAGCCAATATTTCGGCGATCTCCGCCCGCCCAGTCCAGCTACCGATATCGTTCGCATAGGTGCCATCCTCGGTCCACAACTCCGCGGCCTCCTCCCGCGAATTGCTATCCACCAGTGGGCCATAGTGGCTGACCAACCGGGCGATCTCCCGCTCGTCTTCCAGTAATCGCAGACGCCGACGCAGATCCGCGACTTCATCGTTCGTGGTCATACTTAATCCAATCTGATGTGTTCCAGGTTGTCGGGTGTATCCCGCTCCGAGCAGGGGGATTCGTCGCGGCAGGGGTGTCGACTTGATGGCCGCCGGTGGCCTCGACGACGGGGTTCGGCGCAGGCGCTGCCCTGCTTTCTAGGGCAGCCCAGCGTGCCGAGCTGCTCACGACGACCTGGTCAATCGAGAACGCGTCCTCGACGTCGGATCTATCGATGCGATCAACGCCGGTCACCCCACGTGCGCCGCAGTGGGCGCAAGAGCCTCGTCATAGTCGATGAGACCTCACGTGTCGCACGCGCCCAGCTCGGACAAGCCGTCGCCCGCCGTCCCACCAGTGCGTGCCCGGGCACGCACCTTCCATCGCGCGCCCCTAACGCGTCACTTGGACAGCCACACGTTCTCCCAATAGATCCCCATGAGAGCAGTTGTCGGCACAGCGACGATCCCGTGCACCTTGTCGTGGTACAGGACGTTCGACGCGACCCAGCGATAGAACCGAAGCGGACCGTTCTTCGAGATCTCGCCCGCGGCGGTCGTGTAGGCCTTGAGCGCCTTGTCGGCGTCATTCGTCGCGCGAGAGTCCTCCATGGCCTTGTCCACGATCGGATCCGAGTAGCCGTAGAAGTTGAGCGCCCCACCGGTATGGAAGAGGTCGTACATCCTGTCCAGGGTGTCCACGGTGGCGTTGCCTTGAATGATCTGGAAGGTGTGCTCCCGCTGTGCCTTCGTGAGGGTCGCCGTATCAACGGGCCGGAGCTTCACAGTCAGTCCCTTTATCTGGCTGATCTGCTGTTGCATGACTTCCGAGGCGGCCTTCTGGACCGGCACGTCCGCGAAGCTCGTGATGGAGATCGTCTCGCTGGACTTGCCTGTGCGACGCAAGTAGTCATCGAACAGATTCTGAGCTGCCTTGAGATCGTGGACAGGGAACACACCCGCCGAATCGTCCCGGGCCGGGTTGCCAGGCTTGAGCAGCGCGTCCGGCACGGGGCTGCCCGGGTATGCGGCCGCGGTGACCTGCGAGGCGTCGATGGCATGCATGATGGCCTGTCTCAGCCCCTGGTCCCGGACCACCGGGTCCTTCAAGTTGAAGGCCAATGAGGCGCCGCCTTCGATCGGTACTGGCTGGATCGAAACGCCGGGAAGGTCCTTCGCGCGCGGAATCTCGTTCCATTGGACGGAGTAGTTGACATCGAGGGCGCCGGTCTGGAAGACGTTGAATCGCTGATCATCTGATGCCACGACCCCGATCACGAGGCCGTCGACGTAGGGGCGACCCTGCTGCCAGTAGTTCGGGTTCGCCGAGAACTCCATCTGAGACCCTCGGGTCCACGTCTTCAACAGGAACGCGCCCGCGCCGACCGGCTTGTTCCCGACGTCCTGGCCTGCCGCCTGGATGGCCGTGGGCGAGCCGATGCATCCCATCTGAGTGACCAGCGCGGACGGAAGTTGGAAGTTGGGCGTCTTCGATTGAATCTGGATCGTCAGGTCATCGACCTTCGTCCAGCTCAGGCTCTGACTGACGGCGGCTGCCGGCGACGCGGTCGCCGGGTTCTTGATCCGGTCCCAGTTGAAGAGGACGGCATCCGCGTTGAGCGGCGTGCCGTCACTGAACTTGACGCCGTCACGTAGCCGGAGAGTCCAGTTCTGCCCGTCATCAGACTTGAGGGACTCGGCGAGTTCCGGCACATAGGAATGGGAGTTGCTGTCATATCGCATCAGGGTGCTGAAGACCGGCGAACAGTAAACGAATCCGACCAGGTTGCCGCAGAGAGCGGGGTCCATGGACGGGGTCTCGAACGGCACCGCGAAACTGACGACGCCGCCCTTCTGTGGCTGAGCAGACGCCTGGTCGTCGTTCGCGCCCGACCCGGATGCGCCACAGCCCGCGGTCGCCAGGCCGAGTAACAACGTGGTCAGCCACACCAAGTAGCCGCGCTTCGTGCGCCTCATCCCTCTACCCTCGACTTCATCATCAGGGCAATCTCCTTCTGACGTCTGCGTCATTGCGTCGCCTAGAGGTGGCGCGAGCGGGCGCTCGGGCGCTCCGCGGTCGGGAATGAAGGGGCGCTCACTACGTCCTGCGGGGCGGGCCAAGTTAGCACCCGTGCTAACGTGACGTCAATATCGGCCGCTCTGCCCGAGACGACGCGGCGCGGTGGCCCCGGACCTGTCCTGTCCGAGGTGGAGGACCGTCTGCGCGGCGAGGAGCCTGGTTGGACGGCATGACGTGGCTTTCGCCGGCACCCCGGAGTCCCTGGGCCGATGCGACGAGGAGGAAGCCGGCCGCCCGACTTGTTATTAACCTGACGCCGGAATATCTTGTTGGGCAGTGCCCACTGACGGGCCCCAAGCCGCAATGGCGGTGAATGGTGCTTGATCGTGATGTGCGAGGCGCTGGAGGCGGTCCTGGCAGAAGTGTCACGTTGAGTGACGGTCGGGGGCGGTCGTGTTCCGGCGGGTGAGAAGGATCTGGTCCGGCCGTGCGCCGTGCGCGGTGAGGGGGCGGTTCTGGCCGGGGCGGCGCGTGGGGTAGTCTGGTCCGTGTGTCCGCCCGGACGGTCGGCGCGGGTCTGGCCGCAGGGTGGCGGTCGCCGTGGTGGAGGATCTGGGTGCCGGGAATGCCCGGGTTGCTGGCTTTCGGGCTGCTCGCGGTCCGTGCCGGGGACCTGGCCGCCGGGCGGGTCCCCGGCACCGGGCGGCGAGGCGGTGGGCAGGCCCCGGCCGCCGACCCGCCACGGGCCGCTGACGCTGGCTGATCTCGATCAGCAACTGCAGGCGGTGATCCCGCTGGGCGGCCGCCTTGGCGATCCGCTCCGCGACTTGGCGCCACTGCTCGTATTCCTCGCAGGCGAGGGATCGCGATTCAGCACCGGCCAGTTGCTGGCCATTGACGGCGGGTCGGCGTGTTGCCAGCCCGCCCGCAGGCTCATCCACTCCCCGTAGAAGGGGATGTTGTCGATCAGCCAGCGGGCGTCCGCCTCGACCGGGTCGAGGTAGTTCGGTGCCGGAGCGATCCAGTGCGGGGAGCGCTGGACGGCGTAGAGGTGGCGCGCCTGCTCGGCGATGGTCGAGACCACCTGGATCGCCGTCGACCCGGATCCCACCACGGCGACGCGCTTGTCGCTGACGACGCCCACGTCCGGCCACTGGGTCGTGTGGAAGATCTGTCCGACGAAGTCCTCGCGACCGGGGATCTCGGGAATCGCCGGCTTGGCGAAGGTGCCTACGGCCGAGATCACGATGTCGGCCCGAAGCGTCCGCTGGTCGTCCGTGCCGAAGGTGACCTCCCAGTCCTGGTGGTCCTCGCGGAACCGGGCCGACGTGACCGGCGAGTCGAAGCGGATCAACCGCCGCAGGTCGAAAACGTCGACGAACTGGTGGAGGTAGTCGAGGATCTGCGGCTGCGTCCCATAGTGGTTGGCCCAGTTCCGACGGAAGTCGGAGTAGGTGTAGATGGCACTGGGAGTGTCCACCCGGGCGCCGGGGTAGCGATTGGTGCGCCACACCCCTCCGAGGTCCGGCTGCTGCTCCAGGACGGTCACCTCGAACCCGCGCGCGGCCATGTTGCGGGCGGCCAGCAGACCTCCGACGCCGGCCCCGATGATGATCACCGACTTGCGCTCGGCCCAGGGCCGCTCCTCGGGGTCTGCCGTGCGGCGCGCGAAGCCCAGGTGCGCGAGCATCATCTTCGAGTAGCGGGCAGGCACCTCCTCTCCGAGCGCCTGCTCCATGAAGGCCGGCATCTGCTCGGGAGTCGGCACCGGCAGGATCGGCCGGTCGGCCGCGACCCACTTCAGGACGGCATCACGCACGCCCTGACGCACTTCGGCCTGGACCTCCTCCGGGAGGCCGCCGGTCGGGTCTTCAACCAGTCCGCGGGTCCGCGCAGGGCGATACCGCTCGTCCAGCCATCGAGGGTCTCCGGTGATCTGCGCGAGACACACCACGAGCGCTGGGATGTTCGCCTTGGCCGACTTCTGGTCGAGTTCGCCTGCGCTATCTCCCGGCCCGGGTGGTCCACCACTCGTCTCCTCGGGCTCTCGCTTGGCCACCGCTAGTGCAGGCGGTGATCGCCTTCGGCGTCCGACGCCAGCGCGGCACACTCACGGTACGATATGGCGACGTCAGGTTCTAGAACTCGCCCGCACTTTCCGCTGCTGCATCACTCGGCATCGGGATGGCACTGTGCTAAGAGTGTCTCAGTACTCCATCACGTCGGCCCACGTACGTCTGGGCCGGCCTTCCATGCTTAGCGGCTCGATCGCCGACGGAATGACTGCGACGTCGGACGAGCACCCGCACCGCGTTCTGCCCCCGTTCGGATTGAGAGACCCACTGTGAGCGTAACTGTCGACGACGAGCGCGATGAGCTGCGTAAGGTCGCCCGCTCCTTCCTCGAGAACACCCTGCCCGCGGCGCGCCTTCGACGCATCGTGGCCTCGGAGGACGGCAGCGACGAGGAACTGTGGCGGTCGCTGACCGAGCTGGGTTGGCATGCCCTGGGGCTGGACGAGGAGGTCGGGGGTGGCGGCGGGTCGTGGCAGGACCTGGCAGTCGTCCTCGAGGAGATGGGCCGGGTTCTTCTCTCGTCCCCGTTCTTCGCCTCGACCGTGCTCGCCGCCCAGGCCGTTGCCAGCGCCGGCACGGAGGAGCAGCGGCGGGACTGGCTCGGTGCGATCGGGCGCGGCGACCTGACGGCCACGGTGGTGCTGCCGGGACGAGACGGTCGCTGGGATGCCGGCGAGACCAGCGTCGACGTCGAGCGTGCAGACACCTGGCGGGTCCGGGGCACTGTCGAGCGTGTGATCGACGGCGCCACGGCCGGCCTGATCGTCGTGGCCGGGCGTACCTCGGCGGGACCGCGGCTCTTCGCCGTCGACAGCGGGCAGCTGTCGGTCGTCACCACCCCGCTGCCGACCCTCGACCCGACGCGGCGGATGGCGCGCGTCGAGTTCCGGGACGCCGCGGCGGTCCCGCTCGGCGATCCGGACGCAGTCGGGCCGGAGGATCCCGCGCTCCTGAGCCGGTTGTTCGACCTGTTCACCATCGGCCTGGCGGCAGAGCAGCTGGGGTGCGCGGAGCGGAGCCTCGACGAGGCGGTCGCCTACGCGGGGCAGCGGACCCAACACGGTCAGGCGATCGGTTCGTTCCAGGCCATCAAGCACCGCTGCGCGGACGTCTTCCTCGCTCTCCAGGCCGCCCGCTCGACCGTGCACCACGCCGCCGCCCTGGCGAGCGAGTCGACGGCCGACTCGACCCTGTCGTTGGCGGCGAGCGTGGCGAAGGTGACGGCCTCCAGGGCGGCCACCCTGGCCGCCGCGGCCAACATCCAGATCCACGGTGGTATCGGCGTCACCTGGGAGCACACCGCCCACTTCTACCTGAAGCGCGCAAAGGGTTCGGAGCTGCTGAACGGCAGCCTGGGCTGGCACCGCGAGCGGATCGCCGCTGCACTGCCCACTCTCGTCGACAGCCCGGTCTTCCGGGAGAGCCTGCTGCCCCACGGGCTGCGGTCCGAGGCCGAGGAGTTCCGTGCGGAGGTCCGCGCGTTCCTGGCCGCACATCTGCCCGCGGACTGGCAGGGTGTCGGCGCGCTCGACGAGGCCGAGCGCGGCCCCTGGCTGCATGCGTGGCGGCAGACCCTCGCCGCCGAGGGAATGATGTGCGTGTCCTGGCCGACCGAGTACGGCGGGCGAAGCCGTTCCCTGGTCGACCAGATCGCCCTGCTCGAGGAGTTCACCGACGTCGGGGTACCCCACCACCCCTCGGCATCGGACACGCTGGCGGTGAACCTGCTCGGCCCGACGATCCTGGCGATCGGCACGGAGGAGCAGAAGCGAGAGCTGCTCCCTCGGATCGTCTCCGGAGAGCAGCTGTGGTGCCAGGGCTACTCCGAGCCCGGCGCGGGTTCGGACCTCGCCGGCGTCCAGACAACCGCCGTCCTGAAGGACGGGAAATGGCTGATCAACGGTCAGAAGATCTGGACGACCTACGCGCATAAGGCGAACTGGATGTTCGCGCTGGTACGGACGGACCGGACGGTGTCGAAATACGCGGGGCTCACCTTCCTCCTGCTGCCCATGGACCAGCCAGGGGTCGAGGTCCGTCCGATTCCCGACCTGAACGGCGAACAGCACCTCAACGAAGTCTTCCTCACTGACGCGGTGACCGACGAAGGCAACGTCCTCGGTGAGGTCAACGGCGGTTGGGCCGTCGCGAATGCTCTGCTCGGCTACGAGCGCAACGAAGGAGCGATCCGGGACGCGGTGAACCTCCGCGACGAGTTCCGACGCCTGGTCGTCCTGGCTCGAGACACCGACCGTCTGACCGACCCCCGGGTCCGCTCGGGCCTGGTGGACGCGTACGTCGACCTACAGGCGATCATCCTCGGCGCCGTCCTGGGGGCCTCCGCCGCGGTGGCGGGCAGGCCTCCCGGGCCGGAGTCGTCCGTGCACAAGGTCCTGTGGTCGGAGTACCACCAGCGGGTCACCGAGCTCTCGCTCGACGTGTACGGCGACGAGGCTCTCACCCCGACCGGCCGCAGTTCGGCGACGTTCTCGAGCACCGATTCACCGGGCGCGCCGTCGTCGAGCCGGTCGTGGACGCAGACCTACTTCACCGCCCGGGCGGGGACCATCTACGCCGGAACGTCCGAGATCCAACGCAACATCATCGCCGAGAAGGTGCTGCAGATGCCGCGGTCACCACGCCCCGCCGCACCCTCAGTCGGTGGCGTGACACGAGAAGGCCGTCCGCCGGATTCACCGATCCCGGCCGACGCGAGCCGCTAGCGGTTGATGCGGCCCAGGTCCACGGGGAGCTGGATGCCCGTGACGTGGCGGGCCTCGTCGGAGGCGAGCCACGCGACCGCCGCGGCGATGTCCTCGGGGGTCGAGGCGAAGTCGGGCAGGGCGCCCTCGAACATCCGGGCCAGGTGCTCGCGCCCCTCCAGCATGGGGAAGAGCTCCGGGACCGACAGGTCGGTCGCGACGGCGTGCGGGATCACCGTGTTGACCCGGATCCGGTACTCGGCGAGCTCGTTGGCCAGGGTCTTGGCCAGACCCACGACCCCGTGCTTGGCCGCCACGTACGGGGCGAGCAGCGGCAGTCCGCGCAGGCCGGCCACAGAGCTGGTGAACACGATGGCGCCACCGCGGCCCTGCTCGATCATGACGGGAATGGCGGCCTTCGCGGTGTAGAACGCCCCGGTGAGATTCACCCCGACGCTCTCGTCCCAGGCCTCGGCCGAGACTTTCCAGGTGAACTCGGCGCTGGTGATCCCGGCGTTGGCCACGACGACGTCGAGCCCGCCGAACTCGGCCACCCCCTCCTGGACGACGGCCTCGAGCGCCGCGAAGTCCCGGGTGTCGACCTGGCGGGCCACGATCCGGCGGTCCAGCTTCTCCACCAGGGACACGGTCTCGGCGAGATCCTCTGGTGTCGCCCCCGCGTACTGGGTGGTGGCGAAGCTCCGGCAGATGTCCACCGCGATCACGTCCGCCCCCTCGGCGGCCAGCCGGAGGGCCTCGGCCCGCCCCTGGCCCCGGGCGGCCCCGGTCACGAACGCCACCTTGCCCTGGAATCGTTCCGCGACAGGCCCCGAGGGGGCACGTCCGGGGGGAATGCCGTTGTCCGGTGTGGTCATGGAGCCTCCTATGGGCGAGGACCTGTGCGGTGAGGGAGATCCGAGTCGGCCTGATCGATCATGCTCGGGTGGTCGGTCCCGGTGCCGCCCGCGGTGGAAGCGTTACCGCCGGAACGGTCGGCGAGCCGGACTCAGCCCTGCCCCAGGATGACCCGACGGGCGTTGTCGCTGAGGAACTTGCGGCGACGCTCCTCGTCGCGGAACTCCATCTCCGCGACCTCCCGCGCGCACCGCTCCAGTCCCAGCAGCGGGTAGTCGCTCGCGAACATCACCTTATCGGCCCCGCGCGTGTTCATGTAATGCACGAGCGGCTCGGGGTAGCGCTTCGGCGAGAACGCCGACGTCATCATGTAGAGGTTCTTCCACTTCAGCATGAGCTTGACGCACAGGTCCGCCCAGGGGTCTCCGCAATGCGCCATGATGATCTTCAGCTCAGGGAAGAAGGCGCAGATCTCGTCCAGGTGGATCGGATCCTGCAGCTGTGCCGCCGGCACCAGCGGACCAGGCACGCCGACGTTGATGGAGATCGGGATGTCCAGCTCCACGCACTTGGCGTAAAGGGGATAACACCGAGGATCGGTGTAGGGGACCAGCGTGTGGTAGGCCGAGATACGGGCCATCACGAACCCGTCGTCGTGAACGCGGCTCTCCAGTTCGCGCACACCGGCCATGCCCTGCCGGGGGTCGACGATGAAGGACCCGTGGAAGCGGTCGGGGAAACGCTTCAAGGCATCGAGGGCCCACGGAACGTCGTCGGGCTGGAAGTCATAGCCTGCTGCCAGAACGGCCTGGTCGATGCCGGCCTGGTCCATCTCCTCGACGATCTGTTCCGTGGTCCTCCCTTGCTCCACTCGCTCGGCGACTTCGGAGAAGAGGTACGACGTGTCGAAGTTCCCGTAAGCGAACTTCTCGGGAACCATGTTGATCCAGCCGTCGAAGATCTTGTAATCCAGAGCCACTGCCCTCTCCTCTGACAAGCAGAGCGCCCACCGGACGCCGCGTCATGGTCGCTGCTTCTGCGTTGGGGACCCACCGGCTCGCGCACGCGCCGCGCACCGGAGCTACCACTCATTCGGCGCAGCGGCCATGACTCTTTCGGCTGGATCGCGTTCGACGACCACGACGACTGCATCAGCCCGGTCGTGCCGGATGGCCGGGCGCGGACCGGCCCGACAGCGGGGCCGTGCAGACCGGTGCGGATGCGGTCCACGGTTCACCCGACGGCACCACGCCTCCCCACGACGCCGAGTGCGCGCTGACCGCGCCGCGGTTCTCGGTCAGCGCGCTGCAGTTCTCGGCGGGATCGAGAATCGTCTGAACGGCCGCACCCGAGCGCGCGGGAGGCACCGCTCGGACAGGACACCGCCCTCCTGGACCCTCCAGGAGGCGGCGTCGAGCCCGCGGCACGTCAGACGGACACGGGCTGGCTCAGCGGCTCGACGTACGACGCCGCGAGCTCACGGAGCTCCTGGAGCTCGAACATCTCGCCGTCCTTGAGCTCGTGGAGCTCTGGGTCACCCACGAGGTAGACGTGCTCGCCGATCAGGCGAGGAGTCTCGTCGAAGGGCCAGAACATCGCCATCGGCAGGTGCTGGGCGAACATAGTGTCGTCCGCCGCGCCGGTGTCGATCCCCTCTGCCGCCAGCTGCGCGGCCGATTTGAAGAGAACGCCCGTGTAGTACGAGGCGATCCCCCAGTCGTTCACCCAACACTGCTGCGACTGTAAGGTGCAGATGCCTGCGTTCACACCCTCGTAGAAGACCTTGACCATGTCCATGCCGTCGAACGTGGTCACCTCCGGCCCCATCTTCACGCGGTAGACCGGCTCATCGATGGTCATGTCGGGGTGCAGGACCAGGTCGCCCTGGCCGGCCAGTTCGAGCGCCACGTGACGCTGGAACTTTTCGGCGATGATCTTGCGGTGCGGGTCCTGCTCCGCATCGCGCATGGCCTTGACGGCCTCCATGCACGTCTTGAAGTTCTCCAGGTACTGGTTCACCTCGGTGTGCCTCCCACGGCTCGACGGGCCTCCAAGCGGGACCTTCGAGGCCTTCGCGTATGAAGCTACAAGTGACGCCTCTCATAATCAAACGTCAGGTTCTGAGCGGAAGCCGACGCCGCCCGGGTCTCTCGTCGACGGTGGCGGGACGGTCCGGTCACACCCGGCGCGCCGTGACGATCGTGTCGAGGCCGCCCACGCGCGTCTCGTGGGTTCACCCCTCTCCCTCGACCGGCGGCGCGGAGTGGGCGACGGGGCCCGTGCCAGCCCCGCTCACGTGATCGTCTCGATCCCGCCGGCGAGCACATGGGCCACGGAGTAGGTGGCCGGCCCTGGTGGTCGGCGACCGATCGGCCGGCCGGCCGCGCGGTCGAGGAGCGAAGGCGGACTCCGGAGCGCGCGGCCGCTCCGTGCTGGTCGCCCTGTGGGGCATTACAGTAACGTGGCATCAGATCAGCGCCCACGGTTCAGCCGCGCCGCCTGCAGGTGCGCCCGCATCACCCGGTAGCCCACCCCGCACCGGCCGCCGATGGGGGATGAGTGCACGCGGTTCATCCCGTCGGTCGACGTGGCCATCCAGGAAGGGCTTCAGTGGACTTCTCGTTCTCGGACCGATCTATCGAGTACCGCACGGCGCTGCTGTCCTTCATGGACGAATTCGTCTACCCGGCCGAGCCCGTCTACGCCCAGCAGATGGTGGAGTCGGGCCATCCCCATCACCATCCTCCCGTACTCGAGGAACTGAAGGCCGAAGCGCGCTCCCGCGGCCTGTGGAACCTGTTCCACCCGCACGCGAATGAGGAGTGGGGCTCTCCCGGACTGTCGAACCTGGACTACGCCCCGTTGGCAGAGATCATGGGGCGCAGCCCGTATCTGGCACCGGAAGCGCTCAACTGTAGTGCACCGGACACCGGGAACATGGAGATCCTCGAGCTCTTCGGCACCGAAGAACACAAGGGGACATGGCTGAAGCCGCTCCTGGCCGGCGAGATCCGCTCGGCGTTCGCGATGACCGAGCCCGCAGTCGCAAGCTCGGACGCCACCAACATCGCACTCCGCATGAAGCCGACGGGCGACCACTACGTGCTCAACGGTCGCAAATGGTTCGCCTCCAGCGCCCTGCATCAGAATTGCAAGGTGCTGATCGTCATGGGTAAGACTGACCTCGAAGCCCCGACTCATCGCCAGCAGTCCATGATGGTCGTACCCATCGACACGCCGGGCGTGACCCTGGTGCGCAACCTCCCTGTGTTCGGCTACAACGACCGAGAGGGGCACGCCGAGATCCTGTTCGAGGACGTCGAAGTGCCGCGATCGGCGCTCCTCGGCGGTGAAGGGGATGGCTTCGCGATCAGCCAGGCACGTCTGGGCCCCGGCCGGATTCACCATTGCATGCGCTCCATCGGGATGGCAGAGCGTGCACTTGAATTGATGGTCCGGCGAGCCGCCGAGCGAGTAACCTTCGGGGAACCGCTTTCGGCGAGGGCCAACATCCAGGACTGGATCGCGGAGGCGCGCATCGAGATCGAGATGATCCGCCTCTTGACCCTGAAGACCGCCTGGCTCATGGACACGGTCGGCAACCAGGAGGCACGGACCGAGATCGCCGCCATCAAGGTCGCCGCTCCCCGCATAGCGCTCAAAGTGATCGACCGCGCCATCCAGGTACACGGAGCCGCGGGCCTCACCGAGGACTTCCCCCTCGCGGCCTACTACGCCTACCAACGGGTACTGCGTATCGCGGACGGTCCGGACGAAGTGCATCTGCGGTCCATCGCGCGTGCCGAGATCCGCCGCGACCGCATGCGTCAGCCGCGGCAGAGCTGACCCCGGTGCTCTCCGGCCAGGCCCCGAGTCCATGAGCGGCCCAGGCGACCTAGACGAGATCGCCGCGGTGACGAACAGCGGCGCTCGCCGGCTCCGGCCCGCCGTTCATCGCGAATGAGGTACTGACCGCTCGGTTCAGCGCCCCACCCTGGCCACATGAGGAGGCTGGTTGAAGATGAATGATGACGATCTCCACGGGCGTGTGGCGTTGGTGGTCGGCGGCAGTCGCGGGCTCGGGCTGGAAATCTCGCGCGGGTTGTCCGCTGCCGGTGCCACAGTGATCGTGGCGAGTCGGAAGCTGGAGGCGTGTGAGGCAGCGTCCTCCGCCATCTCCAGGGAGACCGGCGGCTCGGTCATAGCCCACCGGCTCGACATCGGACAGTGGGCCGGGGCGGGAGCCACGGTGGACTGGGTGTACGACACGTGTGGCCGGCTGGATGTGCTGGTGAACTGCGCCGGCCTCTCTCCGTTGTATTCGGATCTCAGCGAAGTCAGCGAGAGGCTTTTCGACAAGGTCATCGACGTGAACCTCAAGGGCCCCTTCCGGCTCATCGCCGCAGCCGGGCCCCGCATGGCGGCCGCCGGAGGTGGCTCCATCGTCAACATCTCGAGTATCGGGGCAGTTCGCCCAGGCCCCGGAGAGCTGCCCTACTGCGCGGCCAAGAGCGGGCTCAACGCCCTCACCCAAGGCTTCGCGCAAGCGTGGGCGCCGAGCGTCCGGGTCAACGGCGTGCTGCCGGGTGCATTCGAGACCGACATGACGGCAGGCTGGCCCGCGGAGATCGAGCAACGCGCGTTGGATCGGCTGCCGGCGGGGCGTAAGGGGCAGGCAGCGGAGATCACGAGCGCGGTTTTGTATTTCGCCAGTCCCGCATCCAGCTACACCACCGGGGCGATGCTGAACGTCGACGGCGGCAGAACCGCGGTGCTCTAAGAAAACACGCTCTCAGCCATCGACCTCCGCTTTACGTCGATCCTTGCCCAGCGGAATCATGTTCGCTCCTCTCGCGTCCGCAAAGACGATCAAGACTGTGCACCCTTGCGCTCCGATCCGGATCGGGCCATAACCGACGCCCGACTTCGCGATCCGGATATCGCCGGCGCGGAACACCTTCTTGCCCACCTGTTGCTCGCCAGAGATCACATATTCGAGATAGCTCGCGCCGTGAGTATGCGGAGCCACCACTTCGCCCGGCTCGAATGTCGAGATTGTCACCAGCGGCGAAGAGTCGTGAGAATCGTCCAGCATGAACGCTGCGTAGCGGATTCCTGGCGACGTCCCCTCTTTCCAGTCGATGTCTTCCGCGAAGATATCCTCGTGCTTTCGATTGCTCATCGTTCCGAACTCCGATTCTGTCGGCTCAGAGGGTCGACCAAGCGAAATCGATGCCAGTCTTCGTTAGGTGGCCACCGCAGAATAGCTTCAGATCATCCTGGAGGGCCGCTCGTCGATCTCCGAGTCGCGACAGCTCCTTGCGGGTCGACGTCACTCATGTCGATGTCAGGGACTCTAGGAACTGACGCCCATCCTGAATGCCCTTTCGGCGCGCGTTGAAGGCCTCCGCCTACGTCTCGACGAGCCCCGATGCTCAGAGGCAACCGCCGGGTATCAAGAAGTTGATGGACTCTAAGCCGTCGCCGAGCTGTCCGTCAAGCTTCTCGGTCGAGGTCGCCGCGAGGCTGTCGATGTAGTCGTCCCTCGGCTCGATCCGCTTCCCCCCACGCCATCCGATCCGCCGGACTTGTCGCGGGTGAAGTCCTCCTCCTCTCGGCCCCGGTGCACCAGCATCGGGTTCACGCACACCATCGGCACACCGCGCGCCGCGGCCCGCTCGGCCAGCGTCTTCCACCGGTGACCGGTCGGCTCGCAGCCGAGCACGACGCCGGCGAACCCGGCCCTCGCCGCGATCGGCGCCGCCCAGTCGAGAATGTCGTCGATCTTCCAGGCGTCCCGAAGAACATCCGCCGCCCGAGCACCTTCGAGTCGTGGTCGGTGACGACCGCGGCCTGCTTGGCCGAGGCCAGGTCGACCCCGAGCACGGCCAGGTCCCGCCGCACCAGACCCCGCAACTCCGCAAGCCGCGCGTTACGACGCTCGTCACCGCGCGTGAGCACCCTCCGCTTACCCACCAGACCCTCCCAGGCAGTCATCACTCGTTGATCCACACCCCTGGGATCACCACATATCGGGTGGAAGAGCGCGCATCAGCCTCTACCTGAGACTTACTGGGTGTCTCGGGTAGTCGGTCAGGGATTTCGGTGGCCGCAGCGGGGATGCCGGGCTCAAGGGTGATCTCTTGTCCGCCGAACCGGATGGTCGCGGAGCGGACCGCACGCAGGTGCGGACGACGTCCTTGATTGAGACGCCGGTGGCGTCTTGCAGATAGCGGCGAGCGCGGCGTACACCACCGTCCCGACGGTGTCGGCCTTCGAGGTCGGCTCGATGATCCTGGCCGGCACCAACGCCTTGAACGCCTCATCGGCCAGGACGCCGAATCCGAGCCGGGTATGGGCGTCGGGTGAGAACGCTCCACAATGTCACGCCGCCGTGCCCACCGCGCACCCACTGGCCCTCTCCGACCGCGATCTGCCCCCGCCCGCCGCCGGGGGTGTTCGCAGACGCCGACGAAGCCGCTACCGGGTCCGAGGCAAGCGGGACGTGTCCAGTCCGCGGTGGCGCTCACCCGCGCCGGCTCGACCGTGGGCTGCCGCGGGCGCCAGTCTGGCCACGCGCGCAGATCTCCCCAGCGCTGACGCGGTGTCGCACTTCAACCGCTCATCTCGACGCCGGCGGGCTCAACCGGATGCGACGCCGTCCACGATCTTCTTGATCTCTCCCATGCGCCGCTCCACCATGTCCCGAGAGGAAGCCTGGACGAGGAAGAAGGCTCG